>Ga0126342_10005854_pt1:0-20000 | contig 21637 bp, 19 predicted proteins | sample Cyp1metagenome_FD_92528 | JGI IMG/M metagenome (GOLD analysis project Ga0126342, IMG submission 92528) | Coral microbial communities from Lord Howe Island, Old Settlement Bay, Australia - Cyphastrea 1 metagenome | ecosystem: Host-associated > Invertebrates > Cnidaria > Coral ... | reverse complement strand
GGTTCAGTTTCGAGAATGATGGGTTTTCCGTAGAAACCATCATCCAGGAGGACTTCATATGGTGCAAGTGCAGTGAGGCGTTTGTCACCAAAGATGAGACGGTTGTCGACATATCGGATGTGACGGATGAAAAGGTGGTGGTTGGAGAGAAGTTGATTGAAGGTAATGGACCAAATTTGTTCACTGATGGAGACGACCATCAGACATAATGCAGGCGAAAGAGGGCTGCCCATTGGACTTCCTCGGCATTGACGGACGCACTTCTGGCCCAGTGCGAAAGTCTGCATATTCAGTGCTGATTTTATGAGATCGGGGACGTCTTTGATGATGATTTTCCGAGTGACGTTGAGACGACGAAAGGTGCGTCCTTTGATGATGTCGCCTGGGTTGTTGGATTTGCCCGGGTAGACCGAGAAAGCTTCATTGTCGGAGACGTTCATTTTTGGCCGTAGGAAGTCCAAAAGCATGAACCAGGATCTGACAAATCTGTCTTGGTCGATGCTGGTGAAGAAGCCTGCTAAGTCTTGATTGACCAGTACGTATCAGATCCGCGTCGACAGGCGCCGATTTCAAAATGAAAAGGAGTGTGTAAACATCCCCGGTTGCAAAGTGGTCGGGACACGCGGCCGGAATGAGCTGGAAGATCAAGCGAGCTAGGATATTGAGCATAGGCCGGAAGGGTGAGTCCACAAAAGAGATGATGGGTCTGCCACTGCGAAAGTCCTTCTTTCGTTTGGCTAGAATGTATCCTGTTGGAAGTTGGCGACCAGAGCCAACAGCCCAAGGATAAGCTTTGCCATGTTGTCGTTGAAGGGATTCGACGAGTGAAGAGACGATAGACTCTGGTTTGTCCGGAAGTTGTTCGAAAATCGAAGGATCTTGGAAAGTCTGCTCAATGGCCTGGTAGTATAGGCATGGGCAGTAAATACGGAGGGACGAGGAGTGCTTGTCCTCACAATGAATGACGGCACCATCAAAGGTGGACTGAAGTTGGGTGATGGAAGACTTCGTGATGTGGTTGGTAATTTGCTGGGTGTGTTCGGACCAGAGGTGGTGGCAGAGGTCGGAGATGTTTGAGTTTGGCATAGACGGTAAGCCATTTTTCTTGGTCCAAGTTTTCATCCCAAGTCGCATCTGATTTTGATATTCCTTTCTGGAAGGAAAGACTTTGTTGGATAGGGATCCTTCTGCTATCACTGCGAGTTCTGGTGGAAGCACGGAGTGAAGGAGAGAGCCCGAGAGGACCCAGTGGGGGTCTGAAGGGTTGAGAGCAGCGGTCTTGTACAATGACCAGTGTTGGCAGCAGCAAACCGCTGGATTGGAAGTGGACCAGTCATCGATGGCTTTTTTGTGATTACAAAGTTGGTCAAGGACAGCAGCATGTTTGATAAAGACCATCTTGAAAGATGGCGTATGGCATGGAACTTGATGTTCGAGCATCTGGAAGTGCCACTGTCTCAAGAATTTCTTCAAATGTTGTTGGAGATTCGGAGTGAGAGACCAAGGAGCTCGTAATGCTGAGGCCCGTGGGGCCGGTTTTCCATGCCACCATTTGATGGAGGCATCGATGGCATTCAATGAGAGAGTGCGGAAAGGCTCCTGGATGTTGTTTGCCAAACGGCGAAGTGCATAGCACAGAGTGAGGCCGCCATCATTCGATCTGAGCATCTTTGTTTGTTCAAATCTTGCCTTGGTATTTGAACCTAAGGCGTGAATGATGGTCCAAAGTTCTAAACGGTTTTGAAGCCGTGATGAGGTAAGGATTTGGCGAACAAGTTGTGGAGTGAATTTGTGTTTGGCGCGACGCCAGAGAGTGGCCAGGCCAAACTGTGCATTTGTGTTGAGAAGGGTTTTTTTGAGTAAACCCTTCTTGGGATGAAAGAATTGACAAATGAAGGGATAGTTGAGTTTGGGTTGCCACTCTTGAATGAGAGCCATCTCAAGGCTGCGATAGTCTGTTCTGTCCGTATAGATTGGGATTGGAGCCCAGATATACAAGTTGTCATGGTCTTGCCAATAGCGAAGTGCCAGCTCAGCTTGAACCAGTCTCTCATTCGTGAGTTGGAAGTACTTTCTGGAGCGACTGTACTCTCTGTCGAGAGTGCGCAAGTAAACGCATGTTGGGGCGACTTTCCCGGGAAGTCCCCGCAAACAAAAGATCGGGCGGGGTGAGTTCACTATAATCGAGTACGATATGGCTCCTGAATGTTTGAACTCAGCTGTCTAATGTAGCAAAGAGTAAGTCCACCACTGGAAGATCGTAGCATCTTCGTTGTTTCGAATCTGGCCTTTGCCCTTTGTGTTGGACCCCAATGCGTGGACAATGTGCCGCAGTTCCAACCTGTTTTGGAACCTCGCCGACGCCAGGATGTCCCGAACGATCTTGGGTGTAAAACGATGTCTGGCCCGTCGCCAAAATGATGCAAGGCCAACTTGCACATTGGTATTCATAGCTGGTTTCTTCAAAAGACCCTTCCGAGGGTGCAAATATTGACAAATAAACGGGTAGTTCAACCGAGGTTGAGGGCAAGACATCTGTAACCAGCTCGGCGCACGAAAATTAGGATTGAGGCCCAGGGATAGAGATTTTGACGATCTTGCCAAAACCGAAGGGAAAGTTCAGCTTGAACTAGTTTGTCATGTTCAAGTTGGAAATATTTTCTGGCTTGGCTGTGCTCATAATCCAGAGTGTGATGTGTCGCAGACCCAACATAAAATTTCGGCTGCATGTTGACGACGTGAGTGAAACGAAGATAAACACTGTTCGGCCGGAGGAAGCCCGTCACGAACAGCACATGGGATTCCAAAGTAGCCCCACAAATGGGAGAGAGTGGCACAACCTTCCAAAATTGCCTCCAACTTCGTGTTGGATCGGGAGCCACGAGTCTTCGAATGGTCCGAGGAAAGGCGCGGGCGTTGATCCTCTGATTGCCGTAGTGATCACGATCCCCTTGCCAATTTTCATTCGTCAAATCGAAGCCATAGATCCGAGGTTCATCTGTGGAGCCCGGGGTTGTGGTTGGGATGGACGAATCAATTCGCTGATGTTTGACTGGGAGACCATTCTGGGAGATTAGAGTGAGTTTTGAGACGTCGGCAAGCATTGGAGTCTGGACCCTGGACCGCTGCGCCCATTGGTCCAAACCACTTGGAAAGCCTGGCAATTCTTGTCGTTGGCCTGGTTGTTCTTGACGGTTTCGTGAAGGCGCCGGGGAGCGAGAACGATCAGAGCTGGCCGTTGTGTCAGCGCGGATAAGCTTTCTTTTCCAAGTTAAGTTGAGAGAAAATATTCAAATCATGCAGCAAGCAGTCATTGACTCACAAGAGAAACTAGGTAGCCATGAAAACTCTGTGCCATAAAATTTCTGACCGAAATTGCAAACGCTACACATGTGAAAATGAGATTTGCAAAACCAAAACCAAGAGACCGAAGGGTCAAGTGACAAATATTACACTTCCTCAATGTGTGCGTGATGCTCAAGAAGTGATCCACAAATTCAGATTGAAGCAACAGTGCAGGCATGCGAAGATCAAAAGCCAGCAATTTTCTTCAATGCAAAATGTCCAGGATGTACCTAGAAAAAAGGGCAATTCCCGCATTTACGGAGCTGCAAACGTAGCTGGGCTCACTGTGACAATAATCTGGATGTTCTTCAAGAAGTTCTTGAAGAGTTTCGGTCGGCTCCTTAGGATCCTTGGTAGTCAGTTTTCCTGAGTCCGAGACTTTTTGCCCCTTTTCGAATGGCAAACGATCCCAGGTGATAGCAATGCAGCTCAACGTAATGTCTTAGTTTGTTCGCTCCTGGTGATGGTGTATTTCTCGGATGTTGTAACCACCCCTTTGAGTGCCAGTTTCAGTTGCGCGCAATCGTTGCCGCCCGCAAATATCTGGTGTTGATGAGCACCTCGAAATATCAGGCCAAGAAGAAGGGGCAATCGCCCCTTGCCCTTTGTGGAGGCTCTGTCCAGGAGCTCCGCCATATGATAGTCTGGTATTTGAAATCAGCACGACTGACCAAGTGAGAATGCACAGTATGTTGGCATTTCACATTTGCGGAGGTCGCTGCCATAGCTACAATCTGCCGTGCGCACCATCCCTCCAATAAGATATACATGTGGCCGTCTCAATTCCAGTACCATGAGCCAAAACTGTGTAAGATGTTTTCCCAGCAAGGTGTTTCTGGCATAGGGATGACCAATGCAAACTTGTCCGTGTTCTTCAAGACCAACCTGCGTGCCATTGAGAAGTCAATTTGGGTCAGCAGTCCAGCACCGGCCAAGACCTGGATCATCTTGTCGAACTTGGCTGTTGACCTTCTTGATAGGTTTTGGCTGATCTTCTTCGGGCTCCTCGTTAAGCACGAGTCGGCACGAGTGCGAGCTTCGTCATTAAGAGCAAAGCGCACTTGGGCTATCCACTCCCCATTGGAGGTTTAAACCTTCACCACAAACTCTTCCCGGTCACCTAGTCGAGGTGGTGGAGTGTGACGTTTGGAAGGAGGATTTTTGCGGGTGGATGTAGGCGGCCTTTGAGAAAAGGCAGTGATTGGTTTTGGACCTGATCTTGCTACTTGAAGAGGTACACGTCGACGAGAGTCCTTTCTCCGAGGAGATCAGGTGTGGGGACGGAGTCGAAGTGGATGGGACTTCCGATCTTGCCAAGGTTGCTGCCTGAGAAATGTCGTCATGTGGCAAATGCCAGCGGTCTGTCTCTTGAGCAAAGCTGAAAAAAGAGGTTTTCCAAGTTCAACAGTCAGCTACACTCGCAATCGCGCAAATGAATCCCTCGGTACTGCGGCCAGTAGGTCAACCAACGATCAACCAAGGTGTGAGACACGACGCAAGGCCAGCTGATGCGACTTACCTAAACGAATTACTAATTCAAAAGACCACACTTCAGAGTTCAAATATTCAGGGTTCCAGCGTGTACGAGTTGAAGGGCTCGTGTCATCTTGCCGGATCCGACATGAGTCACACACTTGCTCAGAACTGTCTTGTCGAATTTGGATGTGGAATTCATCTGTCGTGCGCAAGCACTTCGTTGATACCTGACAGGATGAAGGAGATGGGGCAGAACAGGAGGGTTCACCACCGTAAATACCAGTCACGAAGTCCTAGCAACTGAAGTCCAGTAATATCGGAAGCTGTCCCTTCCCTTTCCGGGATCTAAAGAACTACCAACCGTGTTGAAGGAGCTACCATCGCCATAGCCAGTGCTGTTGCCATAGCCAAGACAGGGATTGAATAAAATTCCAGATTGCGACAATAACCATACATCAAACCGACATCAAACTCAACATGGCGGTGCTTGGCTTAGCCGCTTGCCATTGACAGGGAAATTGAAACTGAGATTGTTCTGCAGATACGTCACCAGGCGTCCCTGGTGGTATCCTATAGGATCATATGAGGAGCTTCGTTGGATGGAGCCTCATATGTCCTCTTTATCCCCCTGCAATATAAATTTGCGGCAGTCAAACAAGAGGAGAAACCCCTGAGTTTGGTACAGGTTTTGATGGTTCACACACACACACATCTGTGTGTATGCATGCGTGAAACAAACATGCCTGAATGAGTGAACGAGGGAATGAACTGAATGAAGACACGTCTAAACAAACGGAGGATGGCTGGAAGGAAGGACAAATGAAATGAAACCAAATGAAAGGGAATGAAATGGAACGAACGAATGAAAGCATCAAGTCTCATCTGCAAAATCAAGATGTGATATGCACACGTCATTTCACCCTGAAACTAGAAGTTCCCTTACCCCGAGCAACATGGCAAACACCTTCGGATACCTTCGGCTTAGGTTTTTGCTCAAGAAAGTTGGAAATCTTCATGTCCATCAATAACGTCATCATTAAGAATAACAAAATTGGACAAAACTGACAGCACCACAAAACGATACGAAGAAAACCAGCCGTCACGAATCCTTCCTTATGCCTCTCACATTTTCTTCCTACAGAGTGGAACATCTTCTGCATCAGAGATGCCAAACAACCATGCCACAGGCGACCCTGCAAGCCCACAATCCACACACTGATCTTCGGACCAAGTCCTTAGAATTCCAAAACCCGGCCCATACTTTGGTCGGCTTCTCAGGAACTTTTTCGAAGATTTCAGCGTTCACAACTTTTTCACACTGTCTCAAAACACTATTCCAACACGTTGCGCGCTCTCTTTTGCCGCTTAGAACCACACGCCATTACACAGTAGGAGGGTCCGATTCTGAGGATTGCAGAGTTAGAGGCATGCAAAGCTGTCGCACCAGATAAAAATACAGCATGCGATGCAAGCATCAAATCTTTGCCTAAACCGCGCTCAGGCAAACAGAACAAATACAAAGAACAAAGAAGTCCCGCCATTCCATGACGAATTGCGCCCGGGCTGCTGTCTACGGATGGTACGGACATCTTTTGGCCGGTATGTACGGTATGATACGGTATGTCCCATTGGGAGACCCTGCAAACGCCTCTCAAAACAATGAAGTGTTCTAAACCATTCCAAAGCCTTTGCGCATTCTTTTGAACTCTTCAGCTGAACTTGTCCCTTGCTCGAATAGTTGATGTTTTGATGACGGTCACCATAAGGACACTTGCGTCGCATTACCCCCAGAATATACCTGCAGCAGCAGGTATAACCTTGGTATCAACATCTGTAAGAGGCCGTGTCGGTGATGACATCAGCCAATCACATGATGATTGTTGAAATGTCCAAAGCTGTGGTAATTTGCACGCTTTCATTTCTCTATAGCAAATTATTGGTTGATGTTTTATGGAAGGGTCACCTCAGAACTGTAAAAAGTAGGATATTACCACAACAAAAGTGTAATTTTGGGTCCCCAGAGCTTCGTGCAAAAGTTTCATTTTTTCTTCAAGCGCAAAGTTCGCCAAGTTTGTTGAGGACTTTGCCTGCGATGCTTTCGCGACAAACAGCAGCACGCAAGTAGTTCCAAAGTCTTGGAAAGTCTTTGTGTGCGCAAATGCCTTAGAATTCGGATTTTTTCAGAAATCAGCAGCGTAGCATGACGTACCAGTACCTGTAGAAGTCCAAGAGAACGCACAGCATCGTCGCATGACGTACGTGTAGAAGTCCAGGAGAACGTACAGCAGCGTAGCATGACGTATCTGCTGGAAGCCTAAGAGAGCGTACAGCAGCGTAGCATACCGATTAATGTGTGGAAGTTCAAGAGAACGTACAGCAGCGTAGCACACCGTATGTGTGAAAGTCCAAGAGAACGTTGTTAGCCCACCCCCCCCACCCCCAGCCCCCAAAAAATCAACAGGCGCATGGCCTCTTACTGGCGTTGACACCAAAAACTTGGAAAAAATTAGACACGTTCTGACATGATGAGTCTTGCAGACTGCGGCCAACGTCAATCAAACCAGTGCAAGGATAGCTCTGTAAGAGCAAAAGTGGCCAGGGTGTAGCACCCCCCGAACTCCTCCTCCTCCTCCTTCCTCACTCCGTCCACCGCTTCCATTCCCTTGCGAAAACGGGCGCAAAGTCTGCCCAGCATCTGTCCATCTGGGCAAATGGCACAGGGCACTCCCTGCAACCCACCTGCACGCTCACCAAGTTGACACATGTTGGAAAAAAACTAAATTTTCAAATCTTTGATATTGATATGACTTTATCCTACTGATTTTACAGCCTGCGGCTTTGTCACAACTTTTGTTGCCACGTTCTTCCTTGAAGCCCCCGCGCGTGAATGCTGTCTGCCCCCTTCTGTCATAAGAAAATTCTCAGAGACGGTATAGACACAATATAAACGTGATGTAGAATCAGCCTGGGCAAATCTTGTGCAAATCTTGTGCAGATGCGACATTCAATGTGTTTCACCAAAGACCATTTCATCGCTATCTTCAGCGCACTACCGCCAATTCATTGGATGGCCCAAAACCAACATGGTGTCAACAATGTGCGCTGTACCCTCTGTGCCACGTTTCCAATTTCATCTCCGAACCGTGGAAAGCCCATAATTTCACAGCTGAATCTGCCGGCCCGTCTTGGCCCAGCATAATTTTTTGAAACAAATAGAAGGGTACAGAGAATTTACAGAAACAAAGCGTGGCGTCCCGTGTCACAGCGGATCGCTTGGTCGACCAGTTCGCCTCCACACTCACCAGGTCGACCTCGAAGGCCTCGGAAAGGAATTGTTCCGATTTCCTGGGTCGGCCCTCGTAGCATTTCCTCCTGATTTCGTGCATGTCGGTTCCTTTGGTTTCATCTTACTGGCTCATCTTACTGTGCGATAATGGGAGTTGCAGTCGGGTTGCACTTGGGCATAGGTAAGACTGGATTCAATCCAACCCAGCCCAATTCAATCGAAATAATTCAAGCAGTTGACATAACAGCAAAGCGGCCAAGCCAGCGGATGGACAAATCAAACGCGTCATCCGAAGCTGCAGCGTGGCTCGCTGGCAGCCAATGGGAAAACAATGCTTTGATGATCTTTTGATGATATTTGATGGCATCGAACACTTGCCACTTTATCCTGAGTATATCCCAATCACTTGGGGCGGGGAACGGCCAGCAAAGCAACACGTTGCCTTTGGAGCTGCTAAAACAATCCAAACCAAAACCATCGAAATGATTTGTTTGTGCTGTGTGTGCCTTAAAACGCTGACATGCCTTTTAACATTCCACTGTCCATGAAAGTTCCGGCCCCACTACCTGGATTTGCCAAGGAACAAAAGTATGAAGGTTTGCACAAGTACCTCAAGAAGGAACTGTGACCACCTTGTGAACACAGGGATCTCAAAGTCTTGTTTTCTTTTTTCCACAACAGCATGCTTAGGGGCATCAACTCAGATAAGGGTCGGTGCAGCTTCCAGTGCGGTTCGCGTTCCGAGGGGTAGGGCGGTGCGGGTTCTGGTTGGAAAGTTCCGGTTACGGCTCGGTCGGGCGCGGGTTCCGGGAGCTTCCGGTGCTGGTTTCGCCTTGGTTTCGGGTTCTGGAAATTTCCTGTGTGCATGGGAGCTTGTTTCGGATTTGGTGTGGTTCCAGCGCGGGTTGCGATCTAGCTCTGGGAGGCTGGGAGGTTCCGTGCGGGGTCTGGGCCGGATACTGTAGTTGCGGGCTCGTTCCGACGCACCGGTTCCAGTCAAAAGTTTCGTCGAAAACTTTTTCAAAGGTTCTAGCAGAAGGTCCTTCAGAAGGTTTTGGTGGAAGTTGTAGTGGCAGGTCGGAGGTTTCGAAGAAGAATAGGAAAGCGCAAGCAAGCTTGGTGGAACTTTGGTCAAACTGATCGTGCATCTTTGGTGGAAGGTTTCATTTTTTTCCATGGATCTTTCTGGTGACAGATTAGGACGTTCCGGCGCTGGTTCAGGGCTGGCACGGGAAGTTCCGGTGCGGGCTTCGGGTTCCGGGACATTCCGGTGCAGGTTTCTCCTGCTCCGCGCGGCTATACATTGCGTTTGTTCCAGATCAAGCTGTACCCCTTGCCGGGGTTGCATGAGCAGTTGTTTCCACATTTGCCAACTAACTTTGCTGTTGAGGGTAGCGCCTGGGCTTATTTCGAAACTCAAGCGCTATAGGTGCAGTTAGTCGCAGTAGTCACAGCTAGTCACGAAAGCTTGGATATCCTGCTTGCCCCAGAATCATCATCAGTGACAATTCCACGCAAGTCTCTCATCCGTACACTGCGCACCAGTTGTCAAGCCAAATTCATTTCTTGGGAAGGTGAAGCGGCATGCTTGTTCCGCGTTGTTCTATCCCAGCTTTGCCTGTCCATTTCAAAACATCTGCTCTGTGGCCGACAAGAAAATGCGGTGACGAACGGCGAAGTTGTTCCAAGTTTTTCCAAGGTGCACACTAGTAGGGTTTTCCTGTGATGCGTAGTAGCCCTCCTTAACCACTGGCACAAAGTCCTTGCGGCTTGGAGCTGGTGTGAGGTGATTGTATCGGCTACCATTAAAAATCAAGGAAAGCAACACACCTAAATCAACTCCGACCTAAATCCCGTAAGCTTGCGGCCAAATTCACTCGGGCCCCATGCACTCTTTTTCCAAGCATTCTGCTACAAACAGATCTTTCTCCATGGGGGCGGTAGAGTATGAGGGATCGTAAAGGACCCTGGCTTTATCAATGCTGATTGAAGGCTTCACAAAGCCAATCAAAACACACCCTATGTATTAACCGCACGAACCACTTATCAAACAGTGCTAACCCCTGGGCACTGAAGGGCGTGTGCAAACATAGCAAAAAAAAACGTCAATGTCAAGGTAGGGTCTACGATGGGGAGTCTACAACGTCTACGAAAGCATTTCACACCTACCCATGCAAATGAGCAAGGCCTAGTGAGAATCTCCGGGACATGCCACCAACAAAAAAGGCCTTGCCAACGCTGAAAAAACATTGTGTATACAGGGGGGCGGATTTTTGCTAACGCCAAGGAAAGGCTGATCATTTTCTTCAGGCCGGACACTCTTTGCAACAAGTTGATGCTTGAAACCCAAATGCAGCCAAAACCTCTGCAATTTCTCCTTCGTTTGGTCATTCGCAAGTGCTGGCCCATCTTTGAGACTCTGGATAGTGGAAGAGAATGGGCAATAAAGGCCATCACCTAGGGAACAAAGCGCGGGCACTTGATACGTCGGCTATCCAATACCAAATGAACTTTGGGCCATGACGCTGCGATCGCACTCTGCCGGATGATGCAAGGGAACTTTCGACACAATGGCCACAGGATGCCGATGGTACGTCTCAAATGATACTTCAACCACAAGTCATTGCACACATGAACTGCCAGCAACCCCCGGCTGGAACAGCTTGGTGGTTTACGAGTCACGCACGGAATTTTCCAACTATATGTACTAGTTCGGTACAGCCCCCACATCGTTGTACAGGGTTCTTTGCTCTCCTGCCTTCCTTCCTTCCTGCCTGGCTGCCTTCATCTACTTCTCCGTCCTTCCTTATCAAATTTCAAGTTTCGCCTGAATATCCGATGAATGAATCACCCAACATTGAGCAAAGGGACTGCAGGGAACGCATTGAAAAGTTGTTTCATTCGGAGCAGCGTTGATTGTGAGCTCATTGCAGCCGCAATCCTTGGGTGTTGACAACAGAGTCGTCAAAGGGCGCAGCTGGCTGCAAAGGAGAATGACGACTCTGTCCAGCGAACACTTTTAAAACACTTGTAGAATAAATGCCTTAATTTGGGACGCTTTCTCGACCATTCATGCGTTGTCCACCACATGAAACAAAACTGTTGTTAAAAAACCTCGGCCTTGGGATAGATGAGGTTTCCATTCCATTCCAGCTCCAAGCAAACATCTTTGCAAAAAAGCAAGCTGACCCCACGCAATGAGCTTGTGACTCGGGCAACGGTCCGTTACCACTCCGTCGTGGACTGATTATGAATAGTTGGAAGAACATTTGTTTACTGCCATTTTACGGCAGCAGGACTTGAGCATACATTACACCGGCGAGAGGCCCCAAACAGTGTGGGGGGTAAGAAGTCAATGTACCAGATACAAGCAGCAGTAGCTATAGAACAGTAGTAACAGATGAGGTTAGAAAAGATCGCAACTGCAGCAGGAGGAACTTCTATGTAGATCTATCACAAGATCTTCATACAAGAACTTCCTGTGAGCATCCAAGAAGAACTTTCATACAAGCACCAATGCGGTGCATTTTCAAAAGCTTAATGCAAGGAACTCTTGGGGAGGATTCCAAAAGCATCTCCAGAAGATCTTCTTGCAAGGACCTGTACGAGATCATCTAAGGACACCTAAAGGATCGGGACCTCTTGTTCAGTAGGAGGATCTCCACAAGATCTGCACACAAGGACTTGCAAAAGACCCTGACCAAGATCTTCATGCCGGGACCCCGCAGAGAAGCTCACAAGATCTTCATAAAGGCCCTGCTGCTGCTGGAACAGATTTTGCAAGACCTTGAGGCCAGAACCTCCCAACACCCGCCCACAAAAGCTTTCATACAAGCACCTCTAAGACATGGCATCTGCAAGACAGTGAAGGACCTGCACAAGATCACGCGAGGGCCTCTCAAAAAGGAATTTATGAGGACGTCTACTTCTCACAAGGGCCCGCTAGAGGAATATACCAGGATCTTCACTCAAGATCTCTGGTCCGGACCTGTGCAAGATCACGCAAGGACCAAGACCGGGACAACCGTTTTGCGCGAGACTACGCAAAATTGACATGGATGACAGATAAAACCATCATGCGGGTTTGGATGATTTGAAACCCTTGAAAAAGAGAGGTGGTAGAAGCCATAGTGAAGGGTGTGAGGATGGAAATGACCAGGATCATCGAATGAAGAGCCTGAAGATAGGATTGGAGCAACTTGTGCTGGAGTTTTCTGCGGAGGGGCGGAGCTAGTCAATTCGTCATGCTGATTGCTGCAGTCAGGATTTTGATGAGATTCGTAGCGTTGAAGTTCTTGTTCAACATAGTGATTGGAATGCCCATCATCACAGCAACTTTCTGAACTGTTGCAGGTGCTTCAGCTGGATGCATAGCCCACCATGTTTCCGTCTTGGTATGTTCGTCATAAGGACGTTTCTTTGTACGTCCGATAGTGGAAGGTCCTTGAGCCACTTGGCATAGGTTCGATCAGCCAAGCCAGTATAAGGCATATTCTCCGTAAGCCAAGAATTCAACGTGGTTGGAATGGTGAGAGGTGGAGAAGGTGCTGAGTTCCTCATCAGAGATCTTTTGAATGGAAGTGGACTGGGAGGAAGGGCTCTGTTGACCGGTGCGAGGTGGGGTGGAGACCTCTGCTGGTTCATCGCCCAACCGTTGGCGCAGCTCCGCGATTTGGTTGCGGAGGCTGGTGATTTCATGTTGGGAATCAGAATCGGTGGGCCGTGTGGGAAGCCATCCTTGGATGTGTTCAGCAATGGGCTGTGCCGCATACTTGGTGTTGGAGGTCTTGTCCAATGTCTTCCCATCTTGTCTAGCCCGAATTTGGGAGATCCGGTCCAGGTCAATGCCTCGGCTGCGCAGTTGAGAGGGGAGTTCCGTTGCAAACACCCGTAGGAACTATAGATAAAGTTCTCGACCATGAGCCAATTTTCGAAGCCAGTGGTTGTTGGCCTGTTGGAAAAGTAAGGCTGCCACCGGTAGAGTCAAAGGACTCCAGGATCACAGCCTTCGACGTCCAGCTTCTGAGTGAAAGCTGAAGAGCGAATCACTCTGGGAAATGTCAAGCCAATGATCTTCTGGTTGTCGTAGTGATCGCGGTCTGCTTGCCAATGATCGTTCAGATCGAAGCCATAGACACGGGTGGCTTCATTGTTGCCAGAGTTGGACTGAGTACGTTGAGGCGCGGTGCCCGTTCATCGAGGTTGAGACGGTGAAATGGATGCTGGTGTGATGGGGAGCAAGGTTGTGTCGGAGGACACGATGGACCTTGCGAAACGGAGTACTGTATTCGGAGGAGGCATCTGTGGAGGAGTTGGTGGGAAAGGTTGAGGCATGGTCCAACTGGGTGGAAAGGACGGTGGTGATGGTGTCCACATACGTCCCATCATACAAGGTCCCGACGGGCACGCTGGCCATTTTGGTTGATTCTGAGGTCGTGGCATGTTATGTAAGGTCCGGACAGCTGAGCCCATAGGACCACACCATCTGGGAAAACAAAGCTTGACGTTGCCCAGGAAATTCAAGTCGATTCCGCGCAGGCACAGGGGAGCGCGAACGATCAGAGTCTGCCATGATCAGTCGGAAATCCCTTACAAGTCATGTGATTGAAACAGCCTGTTCTAGGCAAAATTCAACGGGTGAATCAACGATCAGGAGAGGTCAAATCAAGACGTACAATACCGTCAAAGGCAAGTTGGAAATTCGAAATGCATGAACATTAGCATCACACAGCGAAAACAGCCATGCAGAAAACATCAGAAAAATTCTCAAAGGTTACATGCACAACATTGAAAATAAGCTAAGAGATCACAGAATGAGGCAACCGAGCAGCGATAACCTTTTTCAAAATCGTGTGTCCAGGTTTCCCTAGAAAGTCAGCAGCCGGTTTCCGGTCTGGAAATAGGTCGATAAGACCGATGATGTCCCTTTCCGGGCCATCAATGTCCGGAAAAGTTTTTCATCATCGTAGTAGGTGCCCGGTGGTACCCCGGGAGAGAGAGGTTCTGTTGGGCCACCCTCAGATTCTGACTGAGCCGGCGGAAGCTGGTCCCAGGTCACAGCGAAGAAGCACATGCCCGTGTGGCGGCTGTGTGTCAAAGTGTACTTCTCTGCCGTGGTGACAACTCCCACTGAGGGAATCTTCAACTGCGCCAAGTCGTTACCTCCAGCTTGAAGGCTCAAATGTTGAGATTTGCCCCGATAAAGGGCTTCAATGAGCACCGGAAGTTGTCCCTTTCCATTCTTTGAGTCTCTGTCCAGAAGGTCCAGTGCCGCCTAGGCTGGAACAGTTTCTTCCGATCTGGAAACCTCCATCCCCATAGCATAAGCTCCGAGCATTGGAAATTGGCAGTACCTATAGTCCGAGTGGTACGTCCAGTCTGCCGGACGAATGAATCCTTCCAACAAGATGCGCTGTGCGGCGATGGCAGAAGTGCCATGGACAAGTGCCCAGCAGCGCTCCCTTTCGAGTCGTAGTGAGACCGGCGACTCGAGCCTGGGAGAGATCGACAGAGTCGAGAAGGCCTGCCCCGGCCAAGATGTGTGGCAAGCTTGACCTTGTGTGATGGGATTTCAGGACTCAAGTTGGTTAAGGCAAGAATTGCCTCCTTGAGTCGAGCCTCATTAGCCACCTTCAGTGTTTGAGGAGTTGAGGGCGACTTTCCCCACTCTTCCTGTGAGACATCCGCATAGGAGAGATGGACTTCCCTTTCTTTCAAGGTGGTGTCCTGTTTAGGTTTTGGTTGGCGCTTTTGCTTGGTCTTGTCGTGCCACTGAGTGTGAGCTGGCTTTGAAGCGTGTGAGTGCTTCTTTTTGTCATGGGAAGTCGGTTTGGGGTGGTAGTTGGAAAATGCCGTAATAGGTTTGGATTCAAGGACAGTGGCGCAGCCGAGAGACGAGCTGCGGTGGAAGGTTGAGTGTTGTAAGTGTCTTGGGGTTGGTATTTTTTTGGATCCCACCAACCTTGATCGGAGGTTTTGCCTGCCTGATGGTTTGGTGGCCCCCACCAGCCTTGATCTGCGGTTCGACCTGCCTGGTGGTCGTGCGACTGGTCACGGGAATAGGACCATCCTTGGCGATACTTAGACTGGGACCGACCATGGGATTTGGTCTTCCGGTCATAGGATTTTGCCTCCCAAGATTGATGGGGAGGATCATCCTTTTGGAAATCGTAGCTGGGTGAACGTCGATCTGGCGACACTGCACGAAGCCGCAGAGAGTCTCGTCGGTGAGACCGAGAGGAGCGGTGGTAGCTCCTCCGAGATCGAGATCGACCTTGCTCGTCGACGTGGTGGGCTACGGTACACTGACACGACAAGTCGCTTGCTCGCACGACAATGATCCTCAGTTGGGGCGGGGATCGTGAGCGACGTGGAGGATTGGATGATCTTGGAAGGTTGGATGGTTGTGGACCACCTAGAAGTGCCTGTGGTGGCTGTGGCGGATTGATTGGACTGACCTGAGTAGGTACAGGTGGAGGTGGTTGAGTTGGACACTTTTTGAGAATAGTTTCGGTCGTACGCAGCTTCTGGAGCATCTCATCAGGGTGGCATGGGAGGAGTCACTTCAGGTTGCACCTTGGGTGTTGGTGGTTCAGATTGAACTGGAACCTGTGGTGCCTGTTGTTGAAGGTTCGGAGTCTGTTGTGGTAAGAGTTGTTGAAGTTGGTGGATATGAGGTGCCGCTTGACTCGCCAGCTGCTGGTTTAGTAGTGCGTGCTGCTGTTGTAGTGCTGAGATCTGAGCCTGGGTCTGAGCTTGGGGCTGCGCTTGTTGGTGGAGTTGAGTATCACCTCCACAAAATTGTCCAACCATGCCTTGATGAGGAAGAGCTGCGCTGGCCGCTGAGTTCCACATTGAGTGCAGCATCTGATCAGGGCTATTCGGTGTAGCGCCCATCCAGGCACGAGATTGCCAAGGAAATGGAAACATGGCTGGCGGCAAATTTGTCAGGTATAAAATTATCCAACAGTTCAAACAGTACGATGCATCCAATAACCAGTGCAAAGGATCGTGATCAGGCTCAAAGGCCCTCGGCTTTCAAGTCGCAACCCTATAAACAGCTGACGTGTTCAACCCTTACTTACACGAATTACCAGGTTGAAAAATGTAAATTCAGAGATCAAGTCGGAGGATCAAACTTCCTACCTAGACAGGTATTCCCCGAAGGGTTCATGCCACCTTGACAAAACCGGCATGATGCACACACTTGCTCAGAACTGTCATTGCGAATTCTGTTGTGGAGTGCATCTTACGTGCAAAAACAATCCACTTACACCTGACAGGAAGGGGTATTGAAAGGCCCCGAAAAACAGTGGGAAGCTCCCATCGCCAAAGCCAGTGTTGTTGCCATCGCCAATGAGGCGAAAAGACAAACGCGAGAAATTCACATTGCAAAAACCGTACGGGCAAAAAAGTCAACATCAGGTTGACATCCAAGCGTTTGACGTTTTATTGAAACCGGCAAGGTGGTTCTTGGGTTAGCCACGTCCCATGATCAGAAGGTAAAGTCTTTGCAGGCACGTCGGGATGATCAGTCCCGATATCCTCACAACTCATGAGCAGCTTCGTTGGCAGTGGACTCACGAGTGGGCCACTGCCCCCTGCTGAAACCTGCTGAAGTGAAAACAACATTCCAAAGCGTTTACACAGGCTCAAAACAACCGAAAAGGTTAGAAGTTTTACATATCTTCAGATGGTACACACACACCACACACACACAAGTTCCTCATCTTTCACACACAACTTGTTCACACACAACTCCTTCACACACACACACGCGCACAACTCTCTCGCACTCTTTCCTCTTTCACATGCGACATTCTCTCTCTCTCTCACACACACACGCATGGCTTTGTCATAAACAACCCTTTCACACACAACTTTGTAACACACAACTCTTTCACACACAACTTTTCACACACACACACAACTTTTTCACACGCAACTCTTTCACACAAAACACTTTCACATACAACTCTTTCAAGCCAACGATCCTCCACCATCTCCTTTGTCTTTCCTGCCTTCTCCGAACCGCTTCAACCGAAATTTTGGGAAGAAGTTGACTTGTGGGGTTATCCGGTGCTTTAGTTCCTTGGGGCGAAAAGTGGCGCTTAAACCGCCCAAACAAGACATGAACAACTCCCGCAGCAAGCTCTGACGGCTGCATGATGACCATAGTTGGCTAGGGATGGCTAGGGCAGGTTCATTTGAAGAAACCTATCATACGGAGCATTGCTTGGTTTTTTTCCTTGCCTAGTTTTGGCCTAGTTCTGCGCTAGTTTTGGGCGAGGTCTGCAGCGAGCTTTATACAAGCTTAAAGGGTTTCTGTCCGGTCCTATCATTGATCCTCAATCATAAGGCAAGCGGGGTCTAGGTTTGTGGGTCACGAAAATGTACAGATATGCGCAGCAAGAGACCTACAAGAAATAGCTGTTCATCGAATCGCACAGATGCATTGATAGACACCAAATTGGATACGCAAGTACAGCTGTCTCTGTCCATGTTTATCGGTTCCAGTGAACCTTTTCAACCTTTTCAGTCCCGCCAGTCTATATCTATTCATGATACTATCTATTTATACCATCTCTTGATTCATAAGTGACCTATCGCGTCTGTTGCACCAGTGAGAAAAAGTAAGCAAATTTAACGGTTGAACAAAAGGTGGAAAACATGAAAAGTCAACAAGTCGAACACATTGACTTTTTCAGAGTCGAAAAGTTTGCAGAGTTAAGAGCTTGCTGACGGTTTTGCATTGAAAAGTCAGAAAAAGTAAAAACATAAAATCAAAAAGTGGAAATCTGTCTCCTTTTTGAGGCGTAAAGTTGAAAAAACTCGAAGAGACCCAAAAAAAAGAAAGTCGAAAAGTGGAAAAAACAAGTGGAAAAAAAAACGAAAAATTGAAAAGTCGAAAACTTTTTGACTTTTTGCGAACAGTTTCACCCGAAAAGGCGAAAACATGAAAAAGTCGAAAGCTTTTTTGACTGTTTGAATCTTTTGGACATTTTGCGAAAAAAATGCGATTTTCACGCTGTGAGATGACCGGCGAGAGGAGCGCTTAGCAAGAAAGGGACCCCCGTTTTGTGCGAGCCTGCGCCATCGAAATGCACATGGGTTCTCACAAGAGCAATTTTATGCGAGCACTTACAGGAAAAATGCGGGGGCCAAAACTCAGGCGCACACTGCGTGCGAGCCTGCGCAATCGAAATGCTTTGGACATCTCACAGGAGCCATTTACACGAAAAATGCCGCACCCGAAGAACTCGAAAAACTCGCGGCGCAGACTTTGGGCAAGCCTGCGCAGTCGAAATGCACGTGGACATCTCACAAGAGCGATTTTATGCGAGAATTTACATGAAAAATGCTGGGGCCCAGAGAGCATACCCTGATCTAACCCCGGCTGTTAACACCTACAGTAAGAACCCCTCAGTGTGGACACACTGTTTGGGGAAAAATACGTAGAGTCGTTCCAATGATTCGAATGGATCGTGTATGGCCATGCTGTCTGCATTACACTGTAGCCATACGGCGCTAAGAATCTGAAAGATCGTTGGAACCAAAGCCCAGCGTTGTGGTACCAGGAGGACATTGCAGGCACTGGCTTTGACCTTCTTGGCCCTGATACCGCCCCTTCTCACAACGTTTACCTGTCGGCCATCAAAAATCAGCAAGTGATAGCACATGCATGGGCATACCCTTGCTGAACCTCTGTGGGCAGGTGCTGGTTTTGATTCGCCGGCAAGCTGATCAGCAAATCTCGCTTTATCAAAACACTTCTGAACAAGAAACTGAGCCCATTGAATCCTCGTCTTCGAAGCCAGGTTTTTGCAAACATTTTCTTAAGGTGCATATTGTCTTATATTGCCATTGTGTTGTTGGTCGCGTGCTTGTGAGCTTAGAAGGTTGGTTGGGCACATACCAAAGCAAAACCAAGGATGACCAACTGCAAACCGCTTCATGAGCCGCTTCATGCAATCTCTTCGCGTAGCTCCCTGTGAGACTTTGGCAGTTCTTGGCTCTACCTCTTTCGGATCTTGATATCCAAACTAATCAAACTATCCGAACCTGTGTGTGGGGCCCCTTCCTGGGGAAGGTGGACTCATTTTGAGCAAGCCACACGAACTCTTGGCTTCTTCATCTTGATATTCACCTGCGCCATGTTGCATGCCCAGTCTATGTTTCACTATATGCAGGTTTCGCGCTAGGACATGAAGATTATATACTTTTCCAGAACAATCACAGAATAAATTGCGGCACCATCCTAAGTGGTACTATTAAGCGCAATAAAGTAGTACTATGTGCGCTATGCTCACGGCCCTCCAGACTTAGGAAAGTGATTCCCGTGTTTGACCCCCTCAGGAAAACCCAGCACATGTGTCATGGAAAACGCATGAAGGAGCAAGGTGTAGTGTAGCTGTCTTGAAGCCGATGGAATTCAGCCAGAATGGATGAAACGGCTGGAAACCTGCATATTCAATCATATTCAAGCCTTGTAAATGGATTGTAGAGATTCGTAGATGGTAGATTCGTTGCGCTGTTCGTTTTTCAAAATCGTTTCGGACACCGGTTTTGAAATGTTTTGATGTTTTGAAAGCGAACACAAGCACCAAAGTATACCAAAGTCCAGAGAAACTGTGGCCAGCTGGCCGTGGCCTTTGGAGCAGGGATTACAGGCGAGTGAGGCTCCGGATGCCTGGCCGACAGGTGTCAAGAAACACATGACACGACCGACACGACATGGCTTCGGGACGGAACAAAGATCTAGAGCAGTTTAACAGTTCTTATCAAATCCGCCCACACCGCTTTGGCGGTGAAGGCGTGCTTATTGGGGGGCAACAGCAACACTAAATGCTCAATGACATTTGTTAATATAGCAGTCGCTATATCAGCTTTAGCT
>Ga0126342_10005853_pt1 | contig 21638 bp, 15 predicted proteins | sample Cyp1metagenome_FD_92528 | JGI IMG/M metagenome (GOLD analysis project Ga0126342, IMG submission 92528) | Coral microbial communities from Lord Howe Island, Old Settlement Bay, Australia - Cyphastrea 1 metagenome | ecosystem: Host-associated > Invertebrates > Cnidaria > Coral ... | reverse complement strand
GCTTCTTGTTGCAAACCTGCATGCGATCCGAACAAAGTTGGATGTGATCACATTTGGTGCTGGCATCAGTGCATGTGAGAAGGCTGGAGTGTGGCAGCAGTCAGGCTTTCTCCTTCAAGATGTGTTTAACCAGGAAGTGCAAGCAAATGCCGTGGTTTACAATGCAGCTATCAGCGCGTGTAGCAGAGGGGGTCAGTGGCGGGGGGCACAGCTTCTCTTGCACGAGATGTGTGAGCGCAAACTGCAGGCGGACACGATATCTTTCAATTCTGCATGCCTCTTTGGTGATGCTGCAGATGCTGCAGATGCTGCAGATGCTGCAGATGCTGCAGATGTGTGGTTGCAAGCCTTGGGCTTTTTGCCTTTGCTGGCTGCCACGCACTTACAGATGGATGTTGTGACATACAGTTCTGCGACGAGTGCCTGTGGCAGTTCAAGTAGGTGGCGGGAGGCTCAGATACTTCTGGTAGAGCTTCAAGAAGATCAAGAAGCACAGCTAGCGGATGTCATTGCTTTCAATGTAGCGATGAGTGCTCTGGCAAATGCGGGCCAGTGGTGCCATGCAAGTTTTCTCTTGCAAGACTTGCAAGGATTGAAACTTCGAGCCACCTGCATTAGCTATAACGCAGTTATCAGTGCTATGGAGAAAGCTGGGCAATGGCAACACGCGGAAGCACTGCTGTACAAAGCGCAGCTGGCCCTAATTCAAGCAGATCTAACATCGTACAATGCAGTTTTGAGTGCCTGTGAGAAGCACGGTGAATGGGGACGAGCACTTTTGTGGTTGGATGAGCTTGAGCTTCAAAGTATACAAGCCGACGTCATCACATACAGCGCAGCAGTCAGTGCTTGTGAGAAGCGTGGCGAATGGCAGCGCGCTCAAGCACTGCTTGGAAGACTTTACAGTGGCCGTGCCCAGGCAGATGTGATTCTCTACAGTTCCGTGATGAGTGCGTGTGAGAAGCGCCTGGAATCCACTCAGGCCTTGTTATTGCTAAGGGAGCTTCAATCAGTTGCCTTGCGTGCCGATGTGACCACCTACAATGCATTGATCAGTTCCTATGGCAACTTCAGCAATTGGCTTCATGTCCAGCAGTTGCTGTCAGAAATGCAGCAGACGCACATGCAGCTTAATGTCATTACGTACAGCTCTGCGCTCAGTGTTTATGAAGGAAACTGGAGGTGGTCAGAGGCCTTTAGCCTTCTGATGGGCATGGTCAGAGATGATGCGCAGGCCAATTTAGTGGCATACAATACCGCTATCAGTGCTCAGATTATGATGGCTTCGTGGCAGCATGCTTTCGATATCCTGAAGGTCATGCAGGGATGCCTGCCGGAAACTCGAGCCAATGTTCTAACATTCTCATTTGGCGTTCTCGCCTTCGAGAATGGTGCGAACAAAGTCAGCAGACAGGCTCTCCAGGAGAGTTTGTTCATTTTGGCTGCATGCTGCCTGCAAGACTTGAAGAATGCTGTTGGCAGAAAAAGTGTTCTTATATCCAACGATCAACAATCAGCATAGGGATACCCAGGTATGATACCCATTTCTTTAGCATTTGGTTGCATATCGTCTACAATTAAGATGTGAGGTACATTCTGCCATCAAGACAAAAGTTTGACCAGGGACACTCATACATAGTGCTTCTCTCGTGAAAAATATCAATTATGTGTGTGGGAGTTGGGCAAAAGATCCTTGTCAGGATAGTCTATGACCGTGCTACCTTTGTTACAGCATGAGTTCTCGCGCAGGCTCTTTTTTCCCGAGAGCGTCTGAGTGAAGGGTTCTTCTAATAGTGGGGGTCTGTCGGGGTCTGTTATACATCTTCACATCTTCACATCTTCTCTCTCTCTCTCTCTCTCTCCCTCTGTCACGGTCTCTCTCCTTCTTTTCTCTCTTAAGGCCGCGGGGGGTGCCGACGAGGCGCCACGAAATGGCCACCCTTTCGCACGAAATGAGGTTCGATCGTCAAAAACTGGGGTTAAATTGTGATTTGCAAGCGTTGGCGGCAACCCTTTCGCACGAAACGAGTTTCGATCGTCAAAAACTGGTGTAAAATTGCGATTTGCAAGTGTCGGCGGCAACCCTCTTGCACGAAATGAGGTTCGATCGTCAAACACTGGGCTAAAATTGCGATTTGCAAGTGACAACATGGCAACCCTTTCGCACGAAATGAGGTTCGATCGTCAAAAACTGGGGTTAACTTACAAATAGCGTCGGCGGCAACTCCTTCGCACGAAATGAGGTTCGATCGTCAAAAACTGAGGTAAAATTGCGATTTTGGGGGTTCCCGTGCAACCCTTTTCGCGCGAAAGGGGGTTAGAGTGTGACAAACTGATTGTTATTTGCGCGCTTGGTTGGTCCGGCGGAGTGTTTGTGTGCAAGAGCGTTTGTGTGTAAGAGGGTTGTGTGTAAACCTGTTTGTGCGTAACAATGCGCGTGTGTGCAAGAGCGGCTGTGTATAAAAGCATGTATGCTGCAGTCTAAGAGAATTGTAACAGAGTATGAGTAGGACCTTTCCTTTTGGCTTTTGGCAGCTCTGCTGTGGAATAATGTCAATTTACCTACCCGGCCCAAAAGGAACACGTTGTTTTTGGATCATGTCGGGACCATGTTGGGCGTATATGGAGCCTATGTTGGGCCTATGCTGATCCATGTTAGTCTCTTTAGATGCCATATTGGGGCCATATTCGAGCCATGTTGAGCTTATCTTAAGCCAAAAACGGCGTCGCCGTTTATGGATCATGTCGGGGCCATGTTGGGCATATATGGAGCCTATGTTGGGCCTATGTTGATCCATGTTAGGCTCTTAGATGCCATGTTGGGGCCATATTCGGGCCATGTTGAGCTTATCTTAATCCAAGAACAGCATATCCCTTTTAACAACTCCAATTTTGAAGGTGATACGCGCTGGAAATTTCTAGGGTATCGATTCCCCCTCGGTCTGGGTTTTCGTGGGTGAGCCAAGTAGCCAGTCAGAAAAATTGATAGAGCGAAATATTTTGCTTAAGAGACTAGAGATACGTAGCTGACCAGCAGAGTTTGAGGAAGGCGTTCTGGGGTACGCGCGGTCGTGATGCTTGTGGGTTTGCTGCAGCTAGAGAACTCCAATTTTGAAGGTGTTTTGCGCAGGAAGTTTAATGTTCTAAGTCGTGATACTTACGGGCTGGCTCCAACAGAAGAATGTCAATTTTGGAGGTATTACACGCAGGAAATTTGCTGCAATAGGGTATCGGTTCCCCTTCAGTCCGGTTTCAGGCCAGTGAAACAAATAGATGGAGAAAAATCTATTGCTCGAGAGACTGAGGAGACGTAAGCCACCAACAGAGTTGCAGGATGTCTGCCTCAAAACTTTCTGTGCAGTTAGGGCTAGGCTACAACTGGAGGATTTCAATGTTGAAGATCAGGCAATGTGCTGTGCGCAGGGGTTTTCATTATGAGAGCTGGCTTTCGTTCCCCCCTTCTCAGGCATGTAAATGCACATATACACACATAAAAAAAATATATATATATTCATATATAGATGAAAACTAATGCTGGTAAAGTAAAGCAGCATCCACTACCAGTTGCTCACATATCTACTTACATGTGCACATACAAAATACAAACCTGCACGCGCATATATATATATATATATATGTATATATGTATATATGTATATATATATATAGATAGACAGACAGACAGACAGATAGATAGATAGATAGATAGACAGACAGATAGATAGACAGACAGACAGACAGATAGATAGATAGATAGATAGACATACACAAACACATATGTAGGTATTTGAATATACATGGACAGATGTATACCAATGCGCCAAGTGCAATTACATTACAGACATGGAAATGTGCACACTGCTGCTCTAGGTAGTTGGTGGGATCTACAAGGAGCAATCGTAATTCAACCTCATGGGTTCTACAGGGTATATCTCAAAGCATAAAGGTGATATTGAGACAACATCTACGGAGGAACGCGCTCCGCTATGAACCAAAGAACGGTGCGGGTTGACATTTGCTCTAAGACCCGAGATCCACAACGAAATCGTGATATTGTGACCATTGGTGAACCTGTTTTTTGTGCATTTGATCACATTACTAGGTTAGTCTTTGTGATAACCTTGTGCGGTCACAAGATGCTCTGTTGATGTGTGGGCATATGTGGGCAGGATTCGATTCGTTTCGTGGACAACACCAGTTTGGGCAAATGAAAATAGTATCCGGCCAATTTTGCCCTTGTCAAGTGACAGTTGCTGTTTTCGGAATTGGCGGGCAAAAACTTCTTATGTGGCTCGTTGATGCTTGTATGGAATGTGCTCGCGAGGCCCACCATGCCCAAGTGCACAGCACCAACCTTTGTGACATTTGATGCCTGCTCTATGGCGAATTCTGTCATTTGTATGTAAAACATCCCTGCAATTTTGTATGTTATTCGGTTATTCCCACGAAATCTTGGGAAATTAGTTTTTGTTTCAAGGGCTCTGATTTATTTAAGCAATCCAGAATAACCGGCACTCAAGCACTTGAACCGAAGAAACTTGCCCCTTATTTATATAGACGTGCCATGCAGATGCATGGGAACCCAAACATATGAATTTTGATAACTCCAAGCAGTCCAAGTAGGTAGCATTGTGGGGCCTTTCTTAATCCCAAAATATGCGGGAACCAGTCAGTACCTGGTATGAAGAATCTCGCAGGCTGATGGGATTAAGTGATTAAAAACCCGTTATGCAAAGGACAACTGGCCATTGGCCACGTTTTCAAACGTGGGAGCTGCGCGGGCAGAAGGATGTTTTTCTTCTCAACTCAGCTGTGAGCGAACGCGCCAAAAGTGGATCTTGGAATGAAGCGCTAGTCATGATGTGGCAACTAGGGAGAATGGTTCACCAGGTCGCTTGCAATTCAGTCATTGGAGTATGCATCAGGAGATGGCAGCTGGCAAGTCAACTTTTGTGCGTATCCCTTGAGTCATTGAAAGTAGATGCTGTCACGTACACTTCTGCCATCAAGGCGTGCAAACGGTCACTTGCATGGCGGAATGCATTGCAGCACTTTCACCGTGCTGGACAGAACAGCGTGAAAATAGACATGATCCTTTCCAGTGCTGCTGCCAGCTGTGTGAATGACAATCAAACGATTAAGCGCTGGAACCAAGCATTAGAAATTCTTTGCTGGCCGCCTGGACTACTGCAACCAATTCATCCTGATTCCTTTTCTTTGTCACTGTGTATCACAGCATTTAGGACACAGCGGACATGGCAACAAGCGATTTCAGTGCTTGCAGAGCATGGTGTCCAGCGGTTGGTTCCACAGACCACTACCCTCAATGCAGCCCTTGGAGTCATGGGCGATGAACACTTCTGGCAGCTGGGATTGCTTTTGATGGGCAATCTGAAGCCAAAGGAAACGGTGCAGATGGGCTTCCAACGAGATGAAAATCTTAGTTTGGCATATGACATTGCTACCTTTAATGCTTTGATCAGCATTTTGGGACAGGGGCCGTGGATTGCTGCGCAGCAACTTCTCCAGAAACTCAAGGACAGAAGAGCAGAAACCAATGTAGTTACATACAATGCTGTCATGGCTGCCTATGATAAGCAGGAACTTTGGCAACAAAGTCTCTGTTTACTCTGGAAGATGCCGTATTTACCTGTGGGACGTGACATGTTCAGTTTTAACACGGCCATGGGTTGCCAGTGGCGCATTTCATGCCTCTTGTTGTCCGATTTGCCTTTGCACCGTCTCTGTGGAGATGCCACGAGCTGCAGTCGTTGCGTCAATTCCTGTGCTGTGACTGTAGCTTGGCCTCGGGCATTGGAACTGTTGAGAGGGGTTGAGGACGTTTCCATTGTGTCCAGCGATCATATGCTGCAAGCCTGTCACGGTTCCAGGCCAGTTTGGGACGGGAACGCGCTCAGAGGTCAGAACAAACTCGTAGTGGTGAGTGCAGCAGCAAATGCTTGTGGTCGAGCTTCACAGCTTGACAAAGCGGAGCAGCTTTTGCACGAGAGCCGGCCACCAGACGTGATACTTTTCAATGTAGTGATGAGTAGCTTTGGGAGCGTGGGTCGCTGGCAAAATGTGCAGGCGATCTTGACCCAGCTACAAAGTTCAGGGCTCCGAAGCCAAGTCATATCATGCAACGCTGCAATTAGCAGCTGTGACAGAGGCCAGAGGTGGCAACAAGGCCGGGTGCTCTTTGAAGAAGTGAGACGCTTGAGCATGCAATGCACATCCGTGACCTTCAATGCAGCTATTTCTGCATCTGCTAGGCAAGGAGAGTGGAGGGCAAGCCTTTGGCTAGTGGAAGAAATGCAGCAACATTTGCAACCGAACCCTGTCACATACAATACCCTTATCAGCGCATGTGTGTCAGGCAGCCTCTGGGAAAGAGCACTTGCATGCACAAGAATATTGCACAGCTTTCAAGACTGCGGAATGCAAGCAGATGCTATCAGCTGCAGTTCAGCCATCACATCGTGCAGCGAGAGTAACAAATGGAAGTTGGCATGGCTGTTCTTGGAGGACACGCGGGAGAAGCAAGTGCCTATCAACCATGTGATCGCAGGGAGTATTAGCAGCTTAGGAAAAGATACTGTTCATATTTTCGAGGCACATGGCTCATGGCGGGAGACGAGCACAATGCTAGAGCTTCTATGCAAAAGACAAGCTGAAGCCAACGTTCTGGCGCTTAGCAGTGTTGTTATAGCTTGTGAAAAAGGTGATGGTCACAAGCACCTCTTGCAAAGCCTCTGCGCTATAGACAATTACGCGAGCAAAGGCTTACAGCTAGGAGGAAAATGGACACGGCAGGGGTCTCCAGGTGATCAATGAAAGGTATCATTTGTTGAATTTTAGTTTGCTTTTCTTTGTCCCCACTGGTTGCTAATTTGTTATAAGCAGCTTGCAAGTGATTTAGGCTTTGATAGCTTAGATTTAGAATGCTGCGCCTGAATGAGACTGTAGTCACTGTAGTCTTTAATTTTGTTCCGGCTGCTAGAGTTTTGGCGCTAGAGTGTGGTCTTATCTGAATGGTGAATCTTCTGTGGTCAGAGTTCGGCACAAGCTTGAGCAGGAAAGAGCGTTGGCCTAGCGACCTAGTGTGTCGTCGCATGGAAAGTGCTGCAAGACTTGTCCATTGTCCGGTGCGTTTGGGTTTCATCCTAGCAGCATGACACACCCGCAGGTTCAGCTAATAGCTGGGAGCCTTGGAGGCAATGCAACACGCGTGACCGAATGACCCGAATGAGCATGCCCAGACCTGATTTGAAATCATGCACGGCTTCCATCAGGCAATGCGCGAAGAACGTTCAGTGGCAACAAGCTTTGGGACACTTGAAGCAGCTCCGTGCAGAAGAACTGCGTTTAGATTGCATAGTATACAGCGCTGCAATGGTCACGTGTAGACATGCCGCTGAATGGAGATCCGCCGTGGAGTTGTGGAATGTCTTGGGAAGTGAATGCATTCAGACCGACATCATCACCTGCGGTACTATGGTCACCTCCTATCACGTAGGCCAGAGGTGGCGAGAAGCGCATCATTTCCTTCAACATGCGCGGAAGCGTGGGATGGAAGTCAACGTATTCAGTGTCAATGCAGCGTTAAATTCCTTGGACGCAAGTGCGGGGTGGCAGCAATCTGGTCGAATTCTGCAGGACCTTCAAGCAAATCAGATGCAGACGGATATCATCGGCTTAAACACCGCAGTTAGCGCTTTGGATGTCTCCACCTGGAAACGTGCCCTTTCCTACTTGAACTTTAGTAGCATGCAAAGCTTGAGGACAGATGCCATCACATACAGTTCTACCATGAGTATGGTTGACTCGTGGCAAGCAGGAAGTCTCCTCCTTTCCAATCTCCAGAATCAGCAAATCTTTGCCGATACAGCCCTGTATAATTCACTTTGCAGCCAAGGCTGGATAGTCTGGCAGCAGGCGCAGCAGATCTTTGCCTCGGCTGACCACAACTCCTGGCGCCCAAACCTCATCACGTACAACTCCATCATTTTTGGGTGTGTAGATGCCGAGCAGTGGAAACGAGCTGGTCACACCCTCCTGGATTTGCTACGCACATTTCCACGTGCCCAGCTGATCTCCAACAACTCCATGATTAGTGGATATGCTAAAGCAGGCAAGTGGCAGGAAGCTGTGGCAGTGCTGCGGCAACTTCAGGAACAGCAACTTGAACATGATTTTGTAACCTTTAGTGGTGTCATCAGCGCTTGTGAGAAGGGAGGTCAATGGGAACATGCCTTGCTTCTGGTTCATGAGCTGCAGCAATTGAAAGCTGATGTCGACACCATTGTCCACAGTGCAGCCATCAGCGCCTGCGAAAAGTGTGGCATTTGGCAATACGCTGTGTCGTTTTTGGAGCAATTGCTGGAGTTGCAGCTGGAGGCAGACACAGCGGTTTGCAATGCAGCCATCAGTGCATGCGAGAAGCAGGCACAGTGGCAGCAGGCTCAAGCCCTTTTCAAAAGACTTCAGGCCCTGAATCTGCAAGCGAATATCATTTCATTCTGCTCACTCATCAGTGCTTTTGAGAAGGCCGGACAGTGGCAGGAAGCGATCTTGGTGCTGCAACAGCTCCTTGACCAAGACGTGGAGGCCAATGTGGTTTCCTTCAATGCGGCTATAAGTGCATGTGAGAAACGTGGAGAGTGGCAAATGGCTAGAAACTTGATGAATGTCTTGGACCAGCGGGGTATAGAAGCGGATGGTATCACCTTGAATGCTAGTATCAGTTCCTGCGAGAAGGGCACACAATGGCCATCGGCTGTTTTGCTGCTTGAGTTGGCGCAGATGTCGTCACCGCCCTCTATGATTTCTTTTAATGCTACGATCAGCGCTTGCCAAAAAGCCGCACAGTGGCACCAAGCCCGGACTGTGTTGATGGACCTTCATAGCTTGCAAGTGCAGGCCGATGCGATCAATGTTGGATTAGCTGCTGATGTATTTGCAAAGAGTTGTGAGAGGGAAAATCTTGCAACAGCTTTGAACTACATCCAGCAGAGCTGTCAAGTAGAGTTAGCTGAGTTGACAAAGCGCCAGTGCAAAAAAGTGCGTCCTTTTTTCCCTGGCAGAAAGATCGAGCTGCATCGTCATGAGCCTACTGAGAGTCTGCTGAGTGTTTGCTGGCTTGGACTTCTGTCGAGGCAGGTGCCAAGCTGTTTCTGAGGGCGACTTGACAGTTGGGTTGGTGTCAAAAGCGCGCAGATCCTGTGCCATTGCAATGTGCCCCATGTAGGGTCAGATGGGTCTTGGCAGGAACATCTGAAAGAATTCAACAAGTCAACAAGTTTGAAAATGAAGACCGCAGCCGTTGCTGGGGCTGCACCGAGGTCCTTTCGTTGAAAAGCACCACAGATAATCTGGAGGGATGGACAAGCAAGGAATGCGCAGCAGTGCGACTTAGTTTGGTTATCTTGGCTACCCACACAACTGGAGGTACTGACTCACTGCAAGGGTAGACAAACTCTCCAGAACAACCAGGCCTCCTGTATTTGCCATTTTCCCGAAGCCATTTTTCAATCGGGTGAGAAATTGTATTGATTCAAGTTCAAACGATTCAAATGTCATGAAATTCACTCCTCCAGCTTCCAATTTTTCGTTGCGGTTGCGTGGCCATGGCCCGCCATGATGGGCCCAAAGCGTGCCTCCAAAGCATCCGCAAAGCCTAGTTCCGAAAGGACCAGTGTTCCAAAGGACTCGCTGAAGCCGAAGCCTTCCTTGTCTTCGCCGAAAGCGAGCCCGTGATGAACTCAGCTGTCAGATGACGCCGGATATAGTTTCACAGGGCCATCGGCCAATTGCTGAGAGAGAGAGAGAGAGATAGATAGATAGATAGATAGATAGATAGATAGATATGATTGATAGATGATTGATTGATTGATTGATTGATTGATTGATTGATTGATTGATTGATTGATTGTTTGATTGATTGATTGATTGATAGATAGATAGACAGATAGATAGGTAGGTAGGTAGGTAGACATGTAAAACGTCTCACCTTTAGTCGCTTTGCCTTTATGCACTAGGGTATGCTAGGGCTAGCCTGGAGCACTGGCAAAGTAGCCTTGGTGCCTTGGTGCCGGGCGTGGCGAGTCCAGGTCCGAGCCTCCACTAGCTGGGGCGGCTGAGCAAGCGGATGAGCCGCCACAGAAAGTTGATCCAAATGATCCTTGAACGAAATTTTGGTCCACATGTTTTCCAAGGTTTATCTGAAACACCCGGCTTTCATTCCATTTTTGCTTGGAGAATTATAGATGGTGCGGAATTCGATGCCATGAGAGTCATGAGCCTGAGAGGTAAAGTATCCCAGCTGGAAGCGAATGTGCACAGACCAAGCATGACCAAGCTAATTTGAAACCCAGAGTCCAGAGGCAGAGAAACGAAAAAAACCGAGCTGGCCTCCTGAAAGTCTCGTGTGATCCGAGGATCTTCGTCTCCTCCGAAGCCTTTTCCATACCTTGCGCTTGCGCATGGAGACAGCTGGTGCAGTGACCGTTGCCAGTTCAGCTGCTTGGCCAATCTTGGGAGTTTCCCCTTTTTCCTTTGGTAGCGCTGGACCAGTGACATCTTTGTGTTCCTTCGGCTCAAGCCAGCTTTAGAGGCGTGTTTTCGGAGCAACTCCGGCCCGCTTTAAACTTTTAGTGGCCATGGTACCCGGAGCAAGGAAAGTTATTGCTGTCGGAGTTGCGGGGGCTGCATGCGGTCTCCAGAAGCAGTTGATGTTCCAATGGCCGCAGCAGCCAGCATGATGGCTCCTGCGGCTTATGCTGAGATTGGTGATGCCGAAGGAAGCTTGGGGACGCTTCTCGTTTGCCAAGGAAGTGGACTGGAACAATGGCATTTTCCTGCAGGCGCCCAGCAAGTTTCAGCCCCTGGAAGCTGTTAAAGCCATTGACAAGATGATCGACAGACTCCAACCTTCTGAAGGAAGTAGCAGAAGCACATCACAAGACCATCAGTGGGCCAAATTGTTCAAGTGATCCAGAAGCCACTGTCCAAGTGATCCTGGTGCTAAGTGTGTGACTTCGCGCGCTGACTGAGATGCCGTGAATGCAGCCCTTGGCCGTGTAGTCGCTTCGGTCCCCAAAGCAAAGGTCATGGCCGTTTATGATTCAGTGAAAGCCATCATGGAGCCTGGAGCGCCAGCTTACATGAAGTCCTTGGTGAACGGACCCGATGCCGAGAAGGCCTACAGTACCAAGGATTCCTGGAATTCAAGCATTTTGTTGAAAAGAATCAAGTGGCCATGGCCAGTGCTCCTGCAGTTGTTCCTTCCGACAAAATTGGTGAAGCTGCAAAAGCATTGTCCGATGCATCCTATCCTTTCATGAAGGACATCGATTGGCCATCGGACATTTACCTGAAGCCGTTGCTTCGTGCTGATGCAGCTTCGTGCTGCTCGAGCACTGCCGGTTTGGCGTCAGTGCTTTAGTCAAAGTTCAACAAGATGATCGTGATGGGTTCCAAGGTGCATGGAGACCTCTTGAAGGCAGCAGCAGAGGCACACTACAAGGCCATTGGCAGCATTGATGCCAACGATGTGACATCCGTGGCCGACTACGAAGCTGTGAAATGCAGCCATTGGGCGCTTGGTAGCATCTGTGCCCGAGTCCACTGTGATTGCTCATCTGCAAACGATTCCATGATGAAATTCAGAAAGTCCGAGATACCATTCAAATGTGAATCCTTGCCGTGTCGCGACTCTGGGGAGCGCGGGCCACGCCAAATTAAAGAGGAGCAAGTCTACCGTGATGATGTTTACAATTCCGTGGCTGGCGTCGTCGATTCCAGCGTCACAGATTCACTTCTATCACGCGTCACCAACAACATGTTCTCGAAGGTGAATCCATTGGATGCAGTGGCTGCCGCCAAGGGTTTCTACATCTTCAAAGATGTTGTGGAGGCTTCTCAGCACTGAAGATGTAGACCATCAGCATGAAGTTTCGACATTGCTTCAACATGTACCACTTTTTTAAACTTGTCGTATAGTTGCGGGATGTTCCGGACATTTGTAACAGTCTCTTGAACCAGGCAGGAGCTTCCGAGGCGGAAAAAATAAGTCAGTCGTGGTGTGCGTGAAAAGCACTTGCTCCGAAGCTATGAACTCTTAATCGCCCCATTTTCTTTGACCTGCCCCAGCCTGCCCCCTTGCAGATGTATTTGCAATGTGCTCGATGTATCTCGATGTATTGCAATGTAGTCTCTTCACTGTTTCACCGAAGTTCACTGTGCCGAGATCAACCTTCAAGCTCTTCGCCATGGTCGAGTGAAGAAGATTGAATTTGTGAGGACGGGAAAAGTAGCAAGCAAACCATACAGGGATACGATTTGCGTCAGTTTAGTATACAGTACTGTATACAGTTGAAAGATGTTGAAAGTTGTTCAATTGTCCTACTGCAAACGTGCTACCAGCAGGTTCCCTCAGGCGGAGACGAAACAGCAAAGTACACAGTTTCTACAAGCAGTTCTGCGCATGCACATCGCTCGTTCAGCGCCTTGACAGAGATGGAGACCCTTTTCCCCGTAGGTGCGCTTTTTCAGAAGAATGAGCTTCTTCATAACATTTTCTTGAACTGGGCTACAATCGTATGAGGGAATCTAATACTCGTCCGCCCTGTCAGCAACGTCCAAGGTAGCACGTGGATACTTTCTGAAGTATTTTTAAAATAAAAGTTTTCTTTTTGTCACCTTTTACATCCTTTTACTGTATGCTGGCTTCCTTTTGTGCCCGTGATATCTCAGGAAATGCTGTCAGCTGTGGCCTCACCGTGGCTACCAGCGCTTCAGGCGTTGGCTCGACGACGCTTGGCCCTTGGCCCAACTTTGGATGCTGCTCGTCAGCGCCGGGAGATTTGCTGATTTGCTGAGCAGAAATCACAACAGAGCATTTGCAAGGACGAGAGCCTGATCCGCTCCATTTTCCAGAGCCTGATGCAAAGACAAAGGCTCAGCGAGACGCTTGGATGCACTGCTGCGCTCCCAAAGTATTTCCGAAATTTCCAAGCAAATCCAGGGCTGCTGCAAAAATCATGTTCAGGCGCGCAGCTTCAGCCGCAGCACAGACACTTCAGTGCCTTGACTTCGGCTTTCTGATGCTTTCTGATGCTTTCTGATGCTTTCTGATGCTTTCTGATGCTTTGTGAGTTCATGATGTTCATGGCTTCATGATGCTTCATGTCCCGGTTCCCTTCTCGCCAGGCAGGGGAGGCGATCCCAGATTTCCCGAAGGGAGCTTGCAAATAGGCAGCAGGAGCACAAGGCCGGTTGAGATGCAGCTTCTTGTTTCCTGTCGTCATCACATAGTTTTGTAATGTTTTACTTTGTTTCGCCATCACAGATTATAGATATTTTATAGATTACAGATCACACATGCAGGCATTTTGCTCCAAAGGCTTGGTGAACACCTTACGTTTTAAACACACTGCCCGTCAAATCTCTCTTTGAAATCTTTAAACAAAAAAGACTGGAACAAAGCGGACACAGAAATATGAACACAATCTCTTCTTTCACATCCTCCGTCAATCCATTTTTTTTATTACTTAGATTGTCAGTCTGACACACAGTCTTTCGCGCGTTTGGTCACAGTATACGAAGGCACATCAGGCCAGAAGTAGGATACCATTATAACTCAATGTCCAAGGGGACCGGCTGCCAGCATTTTGCCTTTGGTGGGGACATCAGGGCACGCATGAGCACACCTTCAGATTGGGATGGTTTCTTAATACCTGACGTTGAGGCTTTGGCGCAAGACTTTCTTGAGTTGGTTGGCTTGTATCAAAAATGCTCCAAAGGGTTGCAAGGATATGGCAGCGAAACCAGACAATACCCGAAAAATGCCAGCCCTTGCCCAGTTGGTTGGCAACAAGTACGCTCTGTGAATATACGTGAAGAGAAGTGCGAATCATACCGGAAAATCCAGCCACTGGAATTTCATGGAATTTCAGATGGTACTGAGTCCCAATGCTGAACACTTCGTGCGTTGAACCGCTTTTTGTAACTGCTTTTTGTGCAGAAGTCTGCCAGTCTACAGGTTGACTTGCTCTGGATTTGAAATCACAACAGCCACTTTCAAGATTAGCAGTGTTTATGACCGGATCAAGGCCGTATGCCAGAGTTCCGCACGTGGGCACAAATGGGCCCCCAAGACCAAAGTGTTCGTGTCCCATTCGCGCCCGCCTTGTCCAGGATACACAGCTGCTTGATGCAGTTCTTCGCACTGTGTACTGGCGGGTAAAAACTGCCCACTCTGTGGCAGTACACTCCGCTGTGACCCAACCGCATATACAAAGTTCACTGGCAGTTGCTGTCATAGTTACGTCACGTCATAGTTGATTCGAGCCAACGTGAGGTAAAACTGCAGACTTTGCAGCGCGGACGGGTGGCAACTATTGAGATGACGAGGCGGACGGGATATAGACAGCGTTTGTGCCAGCGTTGCGGTGTGTTCCCAGACCAGACACTGCCAGACATGCACTTGACCTTGCAATATTGTGAGGATGCGTGAAGCTGCGGAATGCTTTGCAACATGGCAGCAGCATAATGCCACTTGTGGCTTGCGACATCTTGTGACATTGCGAAGGTTTTATGCCAAACAAACATCTTCCCTACTGTGGCAGCTTTTAGAAGATTTTGGGAGCTTCGGGCCGATTGTATTGTGAGAAGTTTTGGTAACCAGCTCAAATGTGCATCTCAACAATTTCTTATCATTTCTTCACTTTCAACCTGCCTTGTTTCGAACTTTTCTGCATGCCACTTGTCCGGCCCAGTCTGTACTGGCTCCGGCATTGCGCTGTCTAGTCCTGCGCATTCGTTTGGCCAGCCTGGAGGAGTTGCAGGCTGCGGTTGCAGGGTGCCATACTGGGTTGCCAAGTAAGTACTTACGGTATTTACATGTATCTGCTACATGTGCCATCTCTCTCCGAAAACCCTAAACGCTTTCTCCAACTGCCTGGATGATCCTGGATGATCCTGGATGATCCTGGATGTGTTGAATCTTTGACAAACTGCAGGCTGCAAGGAAGCTGCAGACGGCTCTCAAGGCCACTCCTGCACCGAAGAACCCCACTACTAGCATGGCATTTTCGATCGTCATCTGTCTCTTCAACTAGAATATCAGTGAGAGGAAATCATGTCCCTGAAGATCAACAACAAGTTTGCACTGCCCAACCGTTTTGGTAGGTTGCTGTCGCCAAGCGTCGAAACCACAATGCCTGCGTTGAGCGATTGCAGCGATATCTCGTCGGCTTGGAAAAGAAGATGAAAGCACAGAGGTGCCATCCGCTGACAGATGCCGAATGATGCCGACAGCCTCCAAAAATACGTATGCGCTCATCTGTCGCTTTGTGAGCCGAATCGTGCCGAGCTTAAGTGTCCTTGCGGTGTCGGCTGTGCCAAGGCTGCTCGGGAAGCTTCATGCGTGTCTTGGCACAGAGAAGCACTGTGCGGGCAATTTGTTCGATTTTTCTGGCGCGGCTCGGCCTCAGGCAAAGGCGTGCTCGCACGTTGCCTCGGAGCTTGATGCGCGTAGCCTTGAAGGTCTCACCCACACAGAATGCAGTTGGAATGAGCATCAAAACCTATCGACAGCAAACCGGTATTCGAAATGCAGCTTCCAATCAGGGTTCAAAAAAATCTTGGAGCCCGTGGTTGCAAGACAGCTCCTTCTTGACTGACTTTGTGCTTTGGGTAGGCAGCGCACTTGCGGAAGAAGCTCGCAGAGCATCGGGAGCACCACGCAGCCACAACCATCCAGGTTCCCGGTGTGATGATTTTGTGCCGGAGTTGCTGAATCAGCTGATCAGCAATGCTATGCAATGCTCAGCTTCACCATTCTCCTTTTGTGTGAATCTTATTTGTGCTTTCTTTGGTCAAATTTATGCCCAAACAGAGTCTTATAATCTTGAAAAAACACGACAATTAAAGACAATTATATCATTAACTAAACAAAAACATAAAATCCGAAGAAATCTAAAGCATTCTAAAGCTATTAATCTACTAAATGCCTTCTGCCCCCGCTCCATGGATTTCTATAGATTCATTTGGTAAAGTTTGGGTTGGTGAATTGCAAAAAGATGGCATCAAATGATATCAAATGAACGTACATGAACAACAGACTCAATGGTTTCCATGAATTTTGCTGACATCCGCTAGGCCCGTGCACGTGGTGGCTTTCACCGCAACAAGTGCAACGAGGTGGATGCGGTGTGCCATGGGTCCTGTGGCCGTGTTATGGGTGTGCGCTGTGCAACATCTTTGGCAGGTGCAGAATGATCGAGCATTGCGGACCATCATTTGCGTTGCTGGGCTGTAGTATGTGCTGCCATGTGCTTCCGTACTATACTGTTACTGGTGCATAATTAGATCATACATTAGATCATACTAGTGCGTTGTTCCTTTTCTTCGGGTCGAGTGCTGCCGCTCAGGCTTGTAGGCGCTTCGCCGTCCAACATCGGCTGGCTCTTTGGCTGCGATGGAGTGTGTGAATGCTCTCAGGCTGATGTAGTCAATCTAGCCCACTCTCCACGCATTTTGACACGACAGGATCGGACAGAAAAACAGCTTGCACAGCTTGCACAGCTGCAAGTGTACTGAGTTGGCCATGCAGCAACAGAAGCAGATGGATGATGCCTTGGAACTATGGCAGTCAGTACTGGAAACCTTTAAGCAACCTGGCATTGACGTGGCGTTGGCCTTCGTGGAGAATCCTAGGGCAAGTTGGTGCAAGTGTCAGAATGACACAGAATGATGCTGAGGGAGAGGGCCCAATTTGCACCTGATTTGTGTCTTGGCAGCCTTTCAGTCCTTTTAGCAGTGCAAACTCGCGGCTAGTGTGACTTTCGACATTTGTTGTTTCACTTGCTGGTCATGCTGTTCTGCCTCGCTGTTTCCCCTTCTGAGGCTATACAACCGCGCGAGTCTGAAAATTGCCTCAATGTGGCGTGGTGTGAAAGGCCGGCGAGAGATGCGGAGAATCAGGCGGGGAATTGGCATTCAAGCCGTTGAACCGCCAACAACTGAACCACATGAAAATCATGAGACCACCAAATCGCAAATGTCTTGTTTGTTCAGGCTGGAACGTTCTGCTCAAAAGGCGTCCGATTGCTTCAGGCTGAGCACGGATGTAGTCCAGCTGTGTGCCAAAGCCTTGAGTCATCGAGTCCTTCTTTGGTATGCTGAGTTTATCTGAGTATCATTCTGAGATATTCTGAGTATCCTGAGGAGATCTGAGGAGTATTTACTGTGAGTAACATCCTGGTTGTTTTCTGCCTGAGTTTTATTTGGGCCAGGGGGTTCCTCCAATGCTACAAAGCACGGGAGATGCTGATGACTCGGGGTGCAGAATGTCATCGCTCCGGCAACAGGAGCAAAGCGGACAGGGGACCACTCCAATGATCAGATTAAAATGTACATCTAGATTCTAGATTAAATTATATAGATATTAGAATATATTAGGAGAACACAGCATGTTATGATATAGTTTTACTATTTTCCGTGTTATTATAATGATGTAAGATGTGGAAATTTACTGTACTGAAAATAATCAAGCGCCCGGATTTCGCCAAGACCTGATGACAGGATGCTGTTGTGTGGTGCTTTGAAGACCCTGAAACTTCGGATGCTCTTCAGCCAGAAAGCCAAAGTCTCAGCAGTGGGAGCTGCGCAGTTTTGATCTTAGTAGAATTGTATAAAGTGAGTAGCCACAGCCACCGATCATTTTCAATTTTGCTTTAACCCAAGGTGGAAGAAGAGAGAAAGAAAGCTGCAATGGAGGTGTGACATGTTGCCGCTGACTTGTATCCGCGCAGCAAGTCATAGCAAGTCAACACTGCACTTTGTGTGCAACAGTTTCCATACTTTCCACACTTGTCTTCTGCAGGTCTTGTCTCGATATGTTAGAGGCATCTACCTCCGGACTGGCCGAGTCTTTGACTGGGAGGCCTCTTTGACCTTCACGGGGAGAAGCACTGAAGCACCCTTAAAGTGCATTTGATGAATGTGATGATATGCTTTCTTCTGTGAATTTGTCGAGGTGCATCATGAATCAAGACTATATAATCAAGCAGCTTGCAACTTGGTTTGAGCTTGTTCTCTTGAAAAATTTTGAAAAGGCTTATTCAAGAAGAACCGGACGTCGTGTCACCGACGAGATGCGAGTGAAGATGCTGCCACTCCGGCGGAGTTTTTCTGAACGTTTCAACGTTTCCTTAATTTTTCCTTGCCCCACCCTGGCACCCAACTGCCCCAACTGCATTCTGTTGCGAATTGCGAAGCATTCCACGGTGCCACAGCCAGGGCCGACCAGGCTGAGGCCGAATTCTGCAGCACTGATTATCTTAATAAATCGCGTTGTGCAGATCTCTCCAAGAAAAGTTGTTATGAAACTTGTATTGGCATGAATTCTTGCAACTTGACCTGAAAGGTTGACCTGGTGCAGCGAGTTCGCCGGCACACTAGGCAAATACGCTTGGCCACGTGGCTGAATGCCAAGACAGTGACACAAATCATCTAATATGATTTATGATCTAACATCTAAAATTATTTGTGCTGGGGGTTCTGGGGGTTCAGGATGTGCAGGATGGGCAAAGCATATGGGTGAGTTTTTCTGTCCTTGTGCTTTTTTGATATCAGCATTTTGTTTTAAGGAAATTGAAGATGAAAGGCGGCAGGCTCGTTTTCAACAAAGCCCGTACTGCATCAGCAGTTCGAAGATAGTTCTTGCAGTCCGATCCCGCGGGTAATGTGGGTATCCAGATGTATGCGGTATCGGTATATGCGCTATACATTGCTTTGCCAGATATGTCACATGGCCGCCTTGCAGCTGCAGCGAAGTTGGCGAGCGCGTCAGGTCAGAAATGCATTTCTTTCTTATGTTTCTGGAAGTGGCCCACATTGTTCAGCACAACCCTAGCCTTGTTTTAATCAGTTTTCTGTGCTTGAGCGGAACTCTTGTGTTCGAATGGGAAAGTTCTTTTGTTCCTCTCCAAGATCTTCTAAAGCTGCCAAGCTCTCAAGCTGATTGTTTAAAATTATGTATATAAAAATTATGCGAACAGCTTTTCTTTGCAAGGCTCGGCTGCAGCAGCTTCTTCCCCGCCTTGCAGCTCGCTTGGCTGCGGAACGACGCATGCTGGTCGAAATGCAGCGACAGGAGGGGCAGCAATGCCTGGTGCCTCAGAATGTGAGCAGTTTGGAACTTCCCCTTGCACAGAACACGCGGAAGGGTGGAATGCTGAGCATGCTTTGAGACATGCTGAGACATGTTGAGACATGCTGAGATATTTTGAGACATGTTGAGACATGTTGAGATGTTTCGGGATGCTTATTTGACAGTTCCAGGCTCCACCTTTTCCAGTGGGTGCTTGCGGCCAATTCATGTGTCAAGCTCAGCCTTGCCGACCATAGTGAAATCGTGGAGCTTCCACAGTGCAATCACCCTGAAGAGTGACATGAAGGGTGAGCCATTTCAGACGGCATGTATGTTGCCCATTTTGCCAAGATCGGGAGACTGGAAACTGCTCAGAGTTGAAAGAAGTGATGTAAGGCACAGCTGATGACAGCCCGACCACAGCCTCCGCATGGCTGGTTGACATGCATGGCGGAGGTGCAGAGAGACGCAGATTGTGAAGTTTGCTAAAAATCAGGGAGTCTGGCAGATTTTGGCAGTTTGGCAGGTGCAGGAAAGCATTGCTGACGTGGTCTGGCCCCTAGTCGCCCTAGTCATACCGAGTTTTTCGTCGGCGTCAGGAACTGTCCATTGCTCGAAAGTGGCTTGTAGCGCTAGCGACATTGACCTCGCAAGGCCGCAGCAGATTCATTTGCACTCGTGCTGGGGCAAAGCGGCGCCGTGTATTGCTTGTGTGCTCCCAAGCTTTGCAGTGTATCAGTGTCAACTTGTTGTGACATCTCGAATCTGGCTACATGCTCGGAGTGTCTGGCAGCCAGAGTGTGAATTCGAGCCCAGGGAGTCATGTGTGTGTGTGTGCGCGTGGACAGTGGGCTGCTTCCCACCAAAATCTCACGGATATACTATCGGACGCAAAGAATAACAGAAAACCTCAGTGGCGAAGATTAATCTACCCAGCGGTTAACATTATGTAGACCACGTACAGTATTTTAGCATCATGCAACCTTTGCAGCTTTTGCCCAGAGCGCAAGTGCTGGGCTGGCTGTTGGGGCAAACCCTCTGAGAAGCCCTGGGAAAAAAAGCGCTTAGGAGGCGCTAAGGAGCTCGGCGTATCCATATTCCCTACATTTTCATGTGAAATGGGGAACCAAGGAGCTACAAATAGTTTTCCCCAACCACATGGTAGTAAAATGTAGTAAAGTTAGTAAAGATGTTTTTCAAAGATCCAGCCCTCAGCCGAGCCTTGTCAGCATTGCTGCCCAAGCTGTTGAGGCCGAGCCATGGGGGCTGTGACTTCATCGGATCTCCAGAGGTTCTCGAGTTGGCCGGGCCCTTCGTGCGCGGCTCAGATGAAGATCGCCACGAAAGAAAGCAGCGCAAAACAATGCAAAAGTGTGCAAAAGTATGAAAAGGATTAGAAGATTGAACAAGTGTGAGACTCACGATGCCTGAGAAATGCTGGATTTTCACGAGCGTGAACGACAGGTTCTGCAGCATCAGCGCTTCTTGGCACAGACCCCAAAGGCCTGTCACCCGTTCGCTTTCTCCAATTTCCAGCGCCGCAGAGATCCCCAACAGGAATATTCTCACTTGCAGCCTCTTACTGGAAGGTGCTGCAGATCTCATGCGGTTTGCACCACGCAGTACTTCTTGCGGATGGTGGGTTGGCCTTTGCATGGGGTTTCGGCCTTAAGAGAATTCAGGAGTCGGTTGAATTTTATTGAGTGCAGTATTGCCATGCGAACTGCGCCTGTCCTTTTCACTAGTTCCTGCTATGCTCCGTCAGTGCGCGAGCATGAGGCCTGAATGACTCTGGGCAGTGTGGTGTGGGCTGGCCCAGGCCAAAGGCACTGGAGCAACAGGTGGGGGACCTTGGGCAAAGAGCCTTTGGCAGCTCTTCTAAAGCGCGGCAAACACGCGGAGGATTTGGCAAGCATCCCTAATCGCATCCAATCACAGTTCTGCAATGTTCTACGCATTTTTGAACTTAAATTCCAATCTTCCGTTATACCGCTGACAGGTTGTGGCGCAGGCGACCTGCCTTCAACCGTGGGCAGCGCATTATTCCGCGTCTTGGCATTCAATGATTCAATGGTTTAGTGTGCGTGACGGAGTGCGTAAGGATCTGTTTTTGGGTACCGCGAAGAGTTAACAGTTAACATTGATAGAAGTGATGTGAGCTTTACATCACAAGCATGCCAGGCAACAACGGAGGAGATGCGCCTCGCTGGTCTGCTCGAGCCACAAAGAGGCAGGAGTCTTGAAAGCGAGGAGTGGGCTGTGATTTGAAACGACACAAATCTGAATTGTGCACATACCTATTACACACTGCATCGCATACAATATCATATAATATATAACATAATATATAATATAATATATAATATAATATAATATATAATATAATATATAATATAATATATAATATAATACATAATATAATGTATATTATATTATCAATATTAATATCAATATTAATATTAACATTAATATTAATATTAAT
>Ga0126342_10005852_pt1 | contig 21638 bp, 17 predicted proteins | sample Cyp1metagenome_FD_92528 | JGI IMG/M metagenome (GOLD analysis project Ga0126342, IMG submission 92528) | Coral microbial communities from Lord Howe Island, Old Settlement Bay, Australia - Cyphastrea 1 metagenome | ecosystem: Host-associated > Invertebrates > Cnidaria > Coral ... | reverse complement strand
TACATACATACATACATACATACATACATACATACATACATACATACATACATACATACATACATACATACATACATACATACATACATACATACATACATACATACATACATACATATGTATTATGATAGTGTACAGTATACATATATATATACACACACACACATTTAGGTATGGGATAGTCTTAGCCCCGGGATGAATACACCTTGGTTGATTAATTAGGGGGTTCCAAGCAAATTGTGATAGTTTGCTACTTCAATGGTGCCATCCAAATGAAACAGCCCAGGCAATTACGCACCTTCGTCAAGCCCTTTAACTCGGGCTTGTTTCAACTAGTCGTTTTTCCCCATCAAGATCCTGAAACTTTTCCGTGAAGAATCGGTGTGTCTAGAAAATGGCGTTTATGAGGGTGGCTAACAGGGTATAACAGGGTATAATTACGCCGCAGTGACTAAAAGGGAACCTGATGATCAGTGGATTTTGGGCTACCAATTGTTTTGGACGAACTCGCATATGGGATATATATATACTGTATATATATATATATATAAAATGAATCTAACAGCTGTCCTATTGATGACTTGATGATGTGGCTTTGTCTGAACGTTCACGCACCCAAAACCCATGTTTTCAAACGGTATTTTCTGAACAAAGTGGCCATATTCGACTATGCACCATTTCTGTTCAACCATATATATATAATATATACGTATGTACATTTAATGTATGTCACTAGTGCATCACTGAAATGATATGTATACACTATACATATACATATTTTGATATATCGACATATGGAATATATTTCATGATATCAAATATGCATACATCACCATGTATACAGCATTATGATCCACTATTGTCAATGTACGAGTTGGTATGTGATGGGGCCCGCACTGAGAACGATGGATTATTCCAGTCCGCTAGTAGTCAACGAGATTCAAGTTGGTGGCTGGTGACTGATCTGTGGTTTGACATATTTTGTCAACACCGCTAACTGGGACAGGTGATATGTAACACAGACACACACACACACACACACTCTCTCTCTCTCTCACTCAATACATATGTACATACATATATTATATATATATATTTATACAGATGTATATGTATATATACATTATTGTGAGGTATGTGTAAAACATATGATGCGATATAGCATACTCTCATTGCATGCTCATATTATGTAAATGTAAATATAGGTATTATTTGATTTATTTGCATATATGGATATACGTACACAATACAAGTTGGACATCTTAGATTTGCTATGATATACTTTACTCCGTCACTTCTACCTGTGTATTTTCCCTTCACTTCCACATACGCATTAAACTATACTATATATTAAAACACTTTGTCTCAAACATTTGGGTAGGTAGCGCAAACATTTTCCCTGTTTTCAATGCCCATAGATCGGGGTATCCCGCATTTTGGCCAAAACTATTGTCATATGTAAACATCCAATGTAAACATCCCATTTTTTTCCGTTATAGCTCATGAAATTACGTTACATAATCTTTTATCCCCGGGAAATGTTGGCTTTTGTGCCCCCCATATTATGATAGAAAAAAAAAACCTGCATCATTGATATCATTGGCAGCCTCCTGGAAAAATTCATCACCGGGCAAAAACCAAATCTAGGCTGGCCGTATTGGTTCATTATCCCATAGGGTTGGTTTGCATCATTCAGTTTTTAGCTAAAGAAACCACACTCCACCGAAATCACAGATGTTCAAGTGGTGATAGCCCGTTATATCATAGTATAGCTGCCCCTTATTGCTTACTTCAGACCATGTATATGTATAAATATGTACAACTGTATAACAATTTTTAGCATGTAGTTGCTACCATCTATCTATCGATCTATTTGTCTATACACATATCAACATTATGCAATCATCTATTCTATTATGTCTATTTACTCTATAGAACTATCTATCATATCTACCATGCATAGCATAGACAATTCCATATAGCCATATTACATAGTTATTATAGATAATTTATCATAGAATTGGATGATGGGAAAATTTGAACCGGAAAGCCCTATATTTGATGGTAATTTTACCATGGTTTCCTGTAAATTTTCCCGACTAAACCAACCCAATGAATTTACAGGAAACCATGGTTTTATAGATAATGGCAATTTATGGAATAAATTTTCCTGAATATGGAATTTATAGATAATGGCAATTTATTCCATAGCCATATTCAGATCGCCTTGAACTGCTGAGGCACGGGTGGTTAATGCCCAGGTGAATCCCCAGGTGCGTCGCAGCCAGCAATGGACTGATCCATACGACCTATGTAAAAAAACGAACCTTTGTATGTGTACATATATAAGTATATATATATATGTATATATATACTACATATATAAGTATACATATATATATATATATATGTATATATATATACTACATGTTAAGTACAATTATTATATGGATACATTATTGCATATATATATATGTATACATATATGTAGATATTTAGATATGAATACGTATATAGACATATTTATATAATCTATTTGGAATTGATATATGCCGGTTGTTTGATGATTTGTTGGTGATTCACGGCTCTGACTATTGGGCTTACCGAGCTGTGCGGGACGCAAACAAAAGGAGGCGCTATTCAATACTATGAATATAGTATCAATAGTTACCCTCTGGTAAACTAACATAGCTATAGAAAATCACCATTTTTAATGGGAAAATTCACTATAAATGGCCATGTTCAATAGCTATGTTAAATTACCAGAGGGTATGTTGATATAGTAATTAGTAGTTAGTTACTTCTAATGGTAATAGTAGTAGATATTGATAACATTACTGCTTTTAATGAGTGACATGTGTTTTATTCCTCTTGTCAAGATCTTTTTGTTTCTCTCAAACAGCCCGGACGTCCTACATGAAGTGGTGGTGTCGTTTTTCCGTGCATTTTCACCAACAAACCTGGGTTGCTACGTGGATAGATAGATTGCCAGAAGGGTGCGGAAATTGGTGTCCCCAGCATCTCCCATGAATGGATGGTTAAATCGGCACAACCGCCAGGCCTCTCCTGCGAAGGCACCTTGATGGCTGGTTGCAATGATTTATACTTGGTACATCCGATTTAGAACTGGTTACTGTAACAAGATTTGAGACTAGATTAATTAACAAAAAGGGTTGGCTTAATAATGAAAACCTTTTCGGTTGTTTTCTTCACAACTCCCACTTCTGGTACAGTAAGTCACTGGGTAATAGGGATCATAAGGTAATTGACGGGGTACAGACAAAACATAATCCCATTGTTTTCGCTTCGGGTTGAAGCCTCAAATGGTGAACTCAGGTACTATTGAAAAAGTGGTTATACCACATTACAATTTACAACCATCTAAGTATATGGTTTGTAATCAGGTGCAACTGGGAGCTAAAGCGATAACCATTCCTGGGACATCCTGGGACCATTTCATGGTCGCGCAGGAATCGCCATTTCAACCCGAATGGGGTGAACGTTCACCCCATTGCCCACGCCAGCCCCTTATCCTACGATCCAGGCTTCATGGTTTGTGATAGTTCCACGAAATACTGGTTATTTGTTGTCCAAAACATCCCTAACACCATGGATTTCTTCAGCCCAAAATCCCAACATCACCGCAGTGGATGGATTCCTGGCATGCACCACGGACTTTGCCGCGAGGCTTTGAATCAGAGTCAGCCCATCTCCGAACATTCGAGTAGCACATCAGTAGCAACACGCGAGCCTTCGCCTGAGCCTTAGCTCCTTCAAATCTTGCTGCTGTCGTTGGAGATTGTTTCATGTAAAACCAGGTTTTAATGTGGGTTCGGTATCTGAAAATGGGGTATGAGTACCGGTGTTCCCACGCCCAAACAATTTTGATTAGGAAAATGACGATTGAGCAGTGGATAGAACGGGACACCACATTTTCAGACAAACCCATGGTGACTTACGCCATAGTGTCTGCTAATGCTGCTGCTGCCGCCGCCGCTTATGTGCGCGGAATCGTGTCTATCTGCATTTTTTCCAAAGATATGCGTCATGACTGCGCACGCGCAATGTATTCTCGATTTTTGCTAGGGGGTTCAGGGGAGAAAGTGCATTTTGACTCTACGTGGGCAATCTTTCCAGGCTTTCAGCTACCTTCTGCGAGTTGCAGAATTCAATGAATTGTCAGAAAAAATAATGCTCGTGACGTGACTTCAGAGGCATGATGTGCTTAGTGCTTTTCACAGTGCCACACAAGATGTGCCTTTAGCGGCGTAATGTGAGTTAAGTCGACACCTTCTACCGAATATAATATGTTTACATCACTTATTCTTAAGGTAATCCTGTGATTGATCAACCAGGGATGAGACAGAATCCGCTTTTGACACTACACAGTCAGTCGTCTTTTTATTTGCGACCAGGTCGAAAGAGTTTCAGAATTATGTATTGGTTTCTTGGTCCGGTCTATTTACTTTATGATGGTTGACGAGCACATTCGATTTATCATGGGGGGTGTGGTTCCAAGTCATTGAGCCAAGAAGTTGGATTATCTGAAACTAAGCATGATCAGCACCATTTTCCACAAGCCATTATCCACAAGGGTGCCCCATTTTAGCGCGCCATATCTATTTGTGAGAAATGTGATGATCTTCTGTCTGTGTCTTGGCGAAACAACCTGTCTTCTCACATCCTGCTTCTGGAACTTGCAACCATCCACCAAGCAGAAGCGCTTCTTCCCGTTTCTGGATTCACAGCAACAATGAGCAGAAACACGCAGAAACTACAGATTCAGTTGCTGGATTTGAGATCGCTTGAGTTTGAACCCGGACACAGGTTGGATGGGTCAAACTTAGGGCCTTAGGGCAGGGAAGACCTGGTTTTTTCGCTCTTCTCTGATCGGCCGTTGGTACACCTTGCGCAATGGTGAGGGCTTCTGCCCTTGCCATTTTCATGGAGGAATATATATATATATGTATAATCCTGCTACTTATTCTTGCTGGATATCATTTATCGGCATGAGCCCAGCAAGGAGGACTTGCAGCATCTTGAAAGGAAGAAATGATATCATTTCCAAGGTTGGCAGTGTATGGCTTAACTCTTTTAGAACCACCAGATGCGGCAATTTGGTGTTGAACCATCCGATTGTTGTAGAAGCATGTAGAGCATATACCACAAGCACCGTCAGGAGCACAATAAGGAGCACCATAAGGAGCACCATAAGGGGCTGTACCCAGTCTTCCAGTTATGCTGTGAGCCCAATGGAGCTCCATTTACATCTGATTGGGGTTCATACCCTACCATCATGCCACTTGCAATCAAGAAGAAATACGTTCTTGACCAGGTTGAGTCTCATTGCTAGCTGCGTGAATTCGTACTTCATGCTTAAATCTGCCATTGGTCACTCGAGGCCTGTCACTGGTGAAAAGGCTACGCAAGAGGTGAGGAAGAGGCCCGAAAGGACCTACCAAAATCCCCCAAAAGTAGAACAATGAAGTCCTACTATAGAAACGTGATAGATCATAGATCAATATATAATCAATATAAATCACGTTTCTATCTTTTTCTGGATTGCTATAGATCCACGTGATATAATGTTTTTTTTTAGTTACTCGCCACGTTTTTTTTGCGCTCAGCTCATCCCATGTCAGTGGCGCGAGGCCCATCTCCGCACAAAGTCGGGTGGTGGTGTGCAACTTGTCAAAAGAGAACAAGGAGTCAAAGGACCCTGGGTGGCTATGGGTGGCTATGGGTGGCTATGGGTGGCTATGGGATTGTATGATTGGTATGTGAATGCCAGGATTAGATAACCAATCCGCTTAATGCTTAGTCCATGTAATTTGGAACTAATCGACAAAACGATCGAGATTTAAGCACCATTCAATGGGTGAATTGACTGGGTTGCTGGGTAGACCAACGGGTGCACACGGAAATGCTTGGTTGGGTGGCTTGATACGTATTTTGTTTCCAATTTCGTGCAGGTATGGGCTATGCTCTGACAGTCACTTTTTTGCATGGTATCTTAGGCTAGCCAGGTTGATGGGTAAGGTGAATGGGTTCGTTTTTTGGCCATAGATTTGGAGAACTGGCAGAGAAATGATGACCAAATGAATGAAAGGAGAAGGCATCATGACGCACATGATGCACGTGGAACTGCACCGTAAAAAATCGGCTGAACGATAACACATCATCAAATGTCCGGAAGAAATCAGGCTTGGCATTTCTTTTAGGTTATCATGTCATGTTATCATTTGTCATGATCATGTATCCAGATGGTACCCTCTGGTAATTTAACATAGCTTTTAACAATGACCATTTTTAATGGGAAAATCCACTATTGATGGTCATTTTCAATAGCTACGTTAAATTACCAGATGGAAGATTCTCACACGCTCCAGATGCATTGTGTTTTTTGGCGCTGGTGGACTTCGCAGTGTCATAGGTGATATGCCTGACTCAAGCGACCAGAAGACAGCTGGTGTGTTAACCAGTCACTTGGTGCGTTCATTCAGATGCCTCACCCATCTCTTAAAATCTCTTGATTCAGATGTCCGTTCATCCATGAATCATGATGAATCTAGATATGGGTTTGTCTGAAAATAGGGTATATTCCCAATGAAATAGCCATTTAATAGGGATAATGATCAGCAAAACCATTGGGAAAATGGGGTACACTATTTTCAGACAAACCCATATGAATCTATCTGTAACATTCACTTTAGGTCACCTGAAGAACTCCTCTCCAGGAGCCCAGGTGATGTGGGCACATTTTTGTAGGAACCCTACTGGCAGTGCGGATGGTTTTTGGATGGTTTTGATTAGATCCCGTTCTCGAAAAAAATAAGACATTTTGGACCTGAAAGTTTGAGACCCACCATATTGATTTCATTTGATTCTGTGTTTCTTGGTGGAATGAGACGCTCTTCCGCCTCACATTGCTGACGCAGGATGCTCCAGTGCTTCAAGAATTGAAGGACGGTCAGCGGATGGGAAAACAGTTGACCACTGCCGGACGTGGGGCCCAAGCTCTGATCCCGCAAAGATGGGGGAAACTATGCCATGCTTAGCCATCAATGCACTGAGGGCGCCTCAAGTTTTGTGACCTTCCTTTATTTGGGAGTGGAAGTCCATGCCAGAGGTGTTCAGTGGATCCATCTGATTCAGATTTGGCCGAAGGGCCGACGGTGGACAGCAGGAATTTTTTCGAAAACCACATGGGAATGTCTCAAGACCTGATCTTCGCTGCGGGGGAATCATGGGGATCAAAACTGTAGGGAATCCATTGCATGACCAATATGTTGATGATCGCGAATCGCGCAGGATAAAGAGAAGTTGAAGTCTGAGAATGAACGGCTCAAAATGGAACTCTCCAAGGCTCCGGTCTCAATCTCTGCGGGCATTGTGCTGAAATTTCGATGGAAGCGATGGAAATATGCGAAGAATATCAAATAGAAGCCCTGATCAACTGTAACTAATCTGGCCCCGCCAAAAAGAACTCAAGTCATCACCATGTTTATGGGTGGGATTCCAACCATCCCCAGTCATGGTAGGTTTGGTAAATATTCTCATTCATATTCCATATGTTCCAGTAGTTTTCTATTCAATCACCATGAATTCCCCACAGTAACAATGGATTTTCACGAATTTTCGAAAAGCCGCGCAGCCGTCGATTGGTGAGGCCTTATCCCCGAAGGAGAAGAAGATGCTCCTGGCGGAGAAGACGAATCTCTTGCAGGTCCTGCAAATCGAAAAGGACTGCCTGGAGAAGAGGCGCCGGTTTTTCAGCGTCCCTTCTTGCATGGTTTTAAATATGATTATACATATTATATATATACATAATATGTATATGCACGTAAGTTTTTTTTTTGGATAATGAATTGATAGTAATGACATGACAGTAAAGACGTTAACGATCGTGTAAATAACAATAGTAGTAATGATATGATAGTGATCGATATATATATACATACATATATACATATATATATATACACGTATATACACGTATATATATATCATATCAACGGTAACAATGATCGTGGAATAATGATAATGCTAATAATTATGATAGAATGATAACAATGACAAATACATGTATAGATATACATTCATAAATATCAATAAAAGTGTGGTTATATAGATACACACATGCATATTGACATATATTGACATCACTTATGTATATAATATATTGGCTACCAAGAAGTGATCTGTGATTCTCTGGCGTAATTTGGCAGGTGGTGAACGAATCTTCATAAGAGGTGTTGTTGGCCAACATGGGCCCCGCGAAAGATAAACATGGAGTTCGCAAAAGTTTCGCGAAAGTAAAATTTTTATTCGCGAAGAATGGCCGTTCCGGGATAAAGGAATTTTGATCAACAACCATATATATATATATATGTATATATATATATATGTATATAGAGCATACCCAGTTTTTTTCATTGTTGGGGCTCCGGACTGGCTCCATACCTCAACATCTTGGATGATTTCGATGAGCCATCAGAAGTGGTCGGTGCCCATGGGATGAGCCATCAAGGTCATCCATCTATGATCATTTTTGCAGGTCAAGAAAACTATAGAAACTATAACCACACAAATATATATATATATGTATATGTATATATATATATGTATACATATACATAGATGCACCATGTACCACTACTTGAGGCAGAGATCATCCCACTATCATCCCAACTTGTATTGGGATGAAGTTTAGCCTCCCTAATACGAAGATATGTGCCATTTCCGGGTGTCAACTTTACTTCCCAATACACAAAAAGAAATTGGAAATTGGAAATAGATTGTTGGACATCCACTTTCCGATTCATCGGGTGTAAATTTCACAATTGGAAATCTATTGAGATACAGCGCAAAGTCCATTTTCCATGTGCCACACAAGTGCGCCACAGGTGCGTTGCCTTAGAGAAGCAACTGATTGTCGATGCCAAAATCTATGAGGACCCTGGGGGCCTTCTCGGGCATGTGTCATCCTGTTTCGACGAAAGTCCAACAGTTGCAAAGTTGGAGGCAGTTGGAAACTGCCCATTCACCATGAATAGTCGTGTCGTAAGTGACATAGTGAGTTGAAAACACATCGCCATTTTGAGGGCTTCCCAAACAAGATACAAACCACTGAGAATTACCAGGACGGACATCCAAATAGCCCGACCTCACGCAGCCAACCTGATCAAGCTTATATACTAATATATATATAGATATTATATACATATATATTGAGTGCAACCAACACAGATGATCATGATGACTATGATGATGGTGGTGATTGTGATGATCATGATGATTTGAATGATGATGGTGATGATGACTCTGGCTCTTATTATGATGGCCGTGTTGATGTTTGTTATTTTATTATTCGATAATGTTCCTAGTCATGATCATGATGATCATGATGACCATGACCATGACGATGACAATGACGATGAGGATGATGATGATGATGATGGTGATGATGATGATACTGATTGCGGTGACTATGGCACTTTATTCTTTTTCTTCTTACTCTTCTTGTTGCTGTTGTTGTTCAATTCTGCTGTTACTGCTGTTGCTTTTGCTTTTGCTGTTGTTGTTGTGATCGTGGGTTTGGTTGTCGTTGGTTGTTGGTTGTTGGTTGTTGGTTGTTGTTGTTGTTGTTGTTGTTGTTGTTGCTGTTGTTGCTGCGCTGCTGCCACTGCTGTGGTCGTCGCCGTCAAGGTTGTTGTCGATGTTGTTGCTAATGTTGTTAATGATGACCAATGATGTTATATAGTTTGTTTGATATATAATGTTGTTGTCAATGTTGTTGCTAATTTTGTTGTCGTTGTTAATAATGTTGTTAAACATGTTATCAACGTCGTCGTTGTGCTGGTGGTGGATCACCAAGTCACCTCCCAGTCCAGCCAGGAACGACTTCAGAAGGAGCGGGACCAGAGGAAACAACTTGAGGCAGAGAAGGAACTTCTCAACACAAGGCGCAGTGAAGCAACACCTGCTTGAGAATGCTTCAGATAAAACAGACATAAACAGACCATCACTGACCATCACAGAGCCTACTTTACTGTTACCTGAATCTACTTGGCATCTTGGCGTTGCTGGAAATACGAGTGGTGTTTCAAGTGCACACATGTATAAATAATATCACACAAATATTCAATACTGTTCCATTCCAATTACAATTGGCATCTGGCCTTGAAACTTCTCCAGGTCGCTCCCAGGAATCGTGGCTTCATCCCATGTTTAGTAGGGAAACTCATCCCATTTCCATTCCATTTCCATTTCGAAAATCCTTCAGTAGGGATCTGCCAAGTTAAAGATACAAAAAGAAGTCGTAGTTGTAGGCAGATTTTATATACAAGATACACCAGTTTAGATACCAGTTTGATATACCCTCTGGTTATTTAACATAGCCATGGAAAATGGCTCATTTATAGATGGTTTACCTTTAAAAACTGGTGATTTTCCATGTCTATGTTAAATAACCAGATGGTATCTACCAGCTTCAGCCAGCTTCAGAAATAGTGGTGGCTGTTTTTTTTTCGAGGTGCCAAACCTTGGAGAAGCAACTGGCACGCCGCGAAAGTGAGGTGACGACACGGTGACGAAACTGCCGGGTCTTTGCCGAGAAATGGCAGAGATTTGAACAGAAATCTCATCCTTTATTAGGGTGTGTCTGAAAATAGTGTACCCCTAAACCCAATGGTTTTGCTGATCATTATCCCTATTAAATGGCTATAATTGGGAATATACCCTATTTTCAGACAAACCCATTAGGCTCAAGCATCTAGAAATAGTATGAAATAGTTGTCCCTGATTTGGCGCAAACCAAGATGCAACATATACATGCACATGTTCTGGGCAACATTCAATACCCCGGCAAGAAGGTTCCACAACTTTGTTCATTTTCGCGAATTCTCCCCTGGAATTTTCGCACTTGACATCTAACCAGGTGGTGGTTCACCACCTGAAAAGGGGATAGCTCGATGGCTCGGACATGTCAACATTCGTAGCTTTTTTTATTGATCGCAGGCTGGTTGGTAAAGCTTCGGTAACTTCGGTCCTTGGGGGAAACCGATCCCTTCCAGTTCGATCCCGATGCCAATCCAATCTCTGGGATCATCGAAGCGCCAGTGCAGTGACTGAAAAATTACCCGTTTTTTTTTTGGCAAAAACCACCATGCTTTTCTTCTCTCAATTACAACCAAGTAAAATCCATTCATGTCGGATGGAACCCCAGTATGGTAAAAACATGTTAAAACCCCATGGTCACTCGGTCACTCCCCCTTGTTGTTTGCCAGTTTTTGGGTTTCTATGTTGATGGAGAAATCTGCTGCAAAATCATTGTCACCAAAACCCCTGGTGCAGTGTACTGGAATCCCAATTTTTGTTGAGATACCCGATGCTGCTTGGTAGATCCCCTTGTAAATGGTAAAACCCCCTATGTTCAACGCCGAGATATGCTTAGATCGATCTTGAATCCAAAATGTTTCAGATTCCAAGATATTCCAAGGATTGGTTTCAGGGAACATCTAGAGGAACATGTTTCTTAAATCTCCAAACAGAGCACAGCTTGGTAATTGTCCTATTTTGGGTATTTGGAACATCACTTTCAAATATCAGTTGAAGATTATATTCCCAATATTTGGGTGATGTTCAATTGGGACATTTACCAACCCCCGTTCAAAATCTTTCAAAGCAGATTTTCCCAAACAACCCGCTAGGCACGCAAGGTGGGCTGGGCTGACGGACAGAGTCTGGCAGTGGCTGTGCCTGGGTGATGCCAAACTGCGGGGTGTAGGAAGTTTGGAACTCTAAAATAGCAAGACAAGTAATATGTGTAGTTATATGTTACATGTACATGTAGTAATATGTATATATTGTATAGTTATAGAGTTGTGTGTATATAATGTATCGCATGATATCGCATGTAATGACATGGAATAGTGATATTTCATGAAATATTTCGATAGACTGAGATGATTTTTGCCACTGATCCGACCATTCTCCTGTGGTGCGTTTCTACACGTATTTGTCTCTGCAGATCCGTGGGGATCTACAATGCATTTATATATTATTACAACAAACATCGTACTTGTAATTAATATTAATTAATGATATACAATGATAAGGATATGATGTAATATTAAAATATACTAAAATACATAATCGTATGCAGAACAATATATGTATTCATATGGACGTACTTTTTTTTTTGTATGACATACAGAGACCTGACACAGAGCAATTCCAGCATAGACAGGTGCATCCCAATCCGGGCACAGCTGCGCCGGTATTTAGGTGCCTGAAAATCGACCCCACACGGGGAATTCCATGAACTCTGGCCTTGTTTCTGCCTCGAACTTCAGTGGCTCTGCTGGAATCGGAGGTTGATACGTAGTCGGTTGCCACCTTTCGCACTGATCGAACGGTTCAGCATCTGAAACTGGGACTCTTCGAGTACTGTCGGTGCAAAGAGATCTTGAAGGAATCAATGGATCTTAAAAGTTGTTTCCAATTACTTTTGAAACTTGTTTCCCATTGACTTTGCTACGTTTTTACAGGTGGGTTTCTGCAATGTCATCCCCGGATCAGCAAACCTTGCTAGTTGGGTGCGTTACCACCAGTCCCCCAATCAGACCTAGCTGTTTGTTAATCCAGCTTTAAATAAGGTGTTTTTCTGGAAAACATGCGGGTACTTGCATGGCCGGAGTTTGCTTGAAAGAGACCTCCCAAGAATTGTCAAATGGCTTGTCAAAAAGTGGGGTACCAAGAAGCCACAGAATTGGTCACAATGCCTGAGATTTCCTGAGGTGCAAAACATCCACGACTTGAACTGGGGAAATTCATCATGGTTCTGAACCACCCGGAACCACTATGACTCAAACATCTCGAGACTGCAGCCCTTTATTTTGATGGATCAACCTTCCATTCAACGATCTTCAACGTCTTTACCCTACAAACTCTCGCAACTCTCATGCAGGCAACCTGGAAAAACAAACAGAGATGATCTTCAGATGTTTAAGTGGGTAGAGGTCAAGTAACTAATGGAACCACAAAAGGCTGGTCATTTGTGTGGCGCTGCATAAACCAACCATTTCGGGCCCGCCATTTTGGACCAGGTTTCGAGTCGGCCGCCTCGCATGCATCCTTCATTTATTGCAGCAGCGCCAACTCATTGAGGTCGTGTTGGTCGTGTTGTTGACGCACGGGACTTTGATCAAACAGAACATCAATGGAGGTTTCCAATCCATGGGGGTACCCCTGTTCATCATCCATTAGATAATGGGATTTTCCATGAAATAATCCATCCAGCTATTGGGGTACCTCCATGACTTAGGAAACCTCCATATATGGGTGTGACTGAAGATGAGGTAGCGGTATACCCCAAAAACGTCCATTTCAGGAGGGACATGCTCCCTAGTTTTTCAGGCAAACCCATATGGGGGCACAATTTATGACCCAGGGATTGCAGATTTTGTTTACTTCATGTCAGTGACAAACGATCCTATTTTAGTGTACGGACCCAAGTTTGACCCATATCCATAGAAAGGTTCTTTCGAAATCAATGTATCAGTCACCAAAAGGGCGAGATATTTGGTACCCTCTGGTAAGAAGTTGTTTTTCGACCTTAGCAATCGGTGGGATTGCTCAATCTTGATCAATGGGGATCAAATTGGTCATTATCCACAAACAAAATGGCATTATAATGGCATGGAAAAATTGCATGGAAAAATACAGGGGAACTTCATCAGCACGCGTTTTTTTTTGGCGGATGACCAAAAAAACTGGATGGTTTCAGATCCTATGACCTGCCATGGTATCAGAAAGGTACCCCAATAACTACCCCAATAACTTGACCTACGTAGGGATAAAGCGTGAATGGAAATCGGATGTTGCAATGCTGAGAGATGAAACCATTGTAGCTAAAACCTGGTGTGGTTGGTAAACTGCTTGAACTTGAACCAACGAAGGGGCATTTAAGCGTATACCGTCATGAGTCCCTTGGTGTATTAGAAACGAAGCAGCGTGAATGGATGGGTGAACGGGTACCCATGACACCATTCTTGCGAGGATGAACGTCCACGTGCTAGCTATTTTCGCGTGAACAGCGGAGCTATCAGGATGACTGACCAGGGTAACATGTTTGACGTAGATTTCCTTTCAATTTTCTCCGAAATGATCTGCCAGAGCTGCCACTGAGAGCAGGTCTGTGGCTGAATGGGTCTTTCCTTTGCAGAATCGGATTTTGCCACCTGAAAAGACCTATGACGCCTGGAATGATGGGTTTGTCCACGGGGGGCCTAGGGCCATTTTCGTTTTCAACTTGACGGGATTTTATGGGAACCACCTTTTCGGAAGAAACCCGAATTTGTCAATTGGTGACATATGGGGCCCTGAGTAAAAATATTGCCAACCACCAAGAATGGATGATTTGTCACTAGAAGCTTGACTAGATGTGTTGTTGTTGGGTACCCCATTGTTGAACGTGGATCACATCTCAAATCGGTGCCCCAAAAAGATAAACGACATGAGACAAATAACGTTTCAGGAGTTTACTTTTTGTGAATTGTGAATCGGCTTTTTACGTGTTTTTACCTCATGGTGCTCTGGTTTCCAACTTTCGATTTGTTTTGGTTCTATGGCGTTGACTGGTGACCTTGTTGAAGTTGACCAATCAACAGTGGTCCCCGGGGAAGATCTGACTTTTGAATTCAACAGCACTTAGCGATCGTCGTTTTCCCGTCATTTTTTTGCTCATCTTTGGTGGTGGGCCATCCACAACTGGGGAAGGTGCCTGCTGAATCCACACATGGGAAGCCTGCTGAAAGACACCAGCTATCTTATGGCCTCCCCAGGAATAAATGATCGTGGATATATATATATATAAAGGATATATGATATATACATATAATTATATATATAATTATATATATATAATTATATATATAATTATATATATATAATTATATATATAATTATATATATATAATAATATATATGGATATATAAAGGATTATAAAGGGGAAATCATCCACTTGATGGCCTTAAAGCAGCACTTATTTGGACCTTTAGATTCCTCCGCGGAAGACACAAGGTCATGACATCGCACATTTCAGATCATCCGGGGAGACTCACTGACAAAATGCTGAGTGGAGCAACATTTTGAGCTACGAACCCTAGAAATGGGGATTTAGCTAATACATGATCTGAGTTTGTGTTACCCATCATATCCCGCAATATTGTTGGCGACTCATCCCTCAGCGTCCCTTGACAGTCATGATGCTCTGCAGTCGGAGATCACAACCAGCTCAGCCCCAGTGACTCTACATGACATAGTGCTATTTGGTCTATCCTCAGTAGATTTGTCCACAAAGTGGAGGATGTCCGAATTTACGGCCATTTGGTCTATCCCGACTTTGATTGTTGAACTTCTGGTTGGGAACTTACACCCCAGTTCCCACTGAAACATGGCCCAAATATAGCTGATATCTGCACATGTTGTGTTCTTTGCAGAAATCACATTTCTACTTACATAATGTTACATACAGAAATTAGATTTGGATAAATTTGGATACATCTATATATATAATATTACAAATATTGGGTCAAACTTAATTATCATATTCTGGGGAAGAGCCATCCATAACCAGCTATGACTTGGGTATCTAGATGTATCTTGGGTACCAGGGTTTTGACATAACCATATGTTATATATATTATATGCATATATATGTTATATATAGATATTATATGTATATTATATGATATTATATGTATGTATATATATATATACTATATTCGGCATATGATGAGCCCATCACATCCCGACATCTCGTTGAGGATCGTCAGCTGCTGGCTGCTTGACCGAAATGTCGCTGAAATGTTGAAGAAAGGGTCAGCTGTTCCACCAGGAGGGAGGTGAAAGATGACCTGTATACAAGCCATATATAAACCACATATAACCTATATTTAGCCTATATTTAACCTATGTGTAACCTTTATGTAACCCATCTATACAACCAATATATAACCCATACATAACCCATATATATATATATATATATATACATAGAGATTATAACTGGCTGATAGCTGCGGTTGGGATGTCAGCGAGAAAAAACGGCCCCATTCTTGGTGACTTTTCTGTCTAGACTCAATAGACTCAATAGACATTCATATAAACAACATATAACCCAGTATCTCCCAGAAGCTGCTTGATGTCTTCTGACTGCTGAAGACTGCTTTAAATGGATCCAATTTTTAATGATCTTTCAATGACACGATCCGAAAACACTGAGCCCTGGAATGATGATTAGGATTCGGGGGGTTATCCCAATATGTATATATCTATATATACATATATAATCCAATATAGCCGAACTTATCAGGTTAGTGAATTATGATAATTTCATATAATTTCCCAGAACGATGGCCACTGCTATGGCGCCAGTGACCTCGCTTTAGGCTCCAAGCGATCCAAGACGGCAGTGGTTGGAGGAATACATCAACGGATCTTTGATGTCTCACCGAGACTCGGCAGCACCGGTGAAACACCAGGTGCATCCCAAGGAATCCGGTTGTGACCGTGGTTGCTGCTTGTCACCCGGTGTGGTGCTCCACGGTCATGTTCCTACGCTGATCCCACTTGCTCTGTCTTGCTCCAGATTTCGTTTGACTCTTTATATGTTGTTTTTTTTCTCTCTCTCTTTCTTTGTTTCTCTGTTAGGTCATTCTAAGTCGTACCGTACTTCCCATTCCAGTTTTGGACAAATTTCTCTCAGTTTCGTGCGCCAGGAAAAACCTACGAGTCGGAGGAGTGGTGCTCCCCTCCGCAGATCGAGATTATTCGCGTCTCCGAGGCCAGGGACACAGGTCGTCGCGTCGTCGCGAAAGGGTGAAGATCATGGTTAGTGGAACCGGGGAACTATCCCAACATGGCGTACAAGACTTACAAGACCTTGTTTCAGCTTGGGAAATCAGTTGAAATGATCTGCAATTTTATCCTGATGAATCGGGTGATTGTGCCAATATGTACCAATACATCTGGGTAAGTTACCGCCCGACCTCAGTTTGAACTGATGGTTTATGCATGACAAATAATTCCTAAATGGGCTTATTTCGCATGTGGGATTGATCATACCACTAATTAAAAATTGTCATTTGTCACTTTGGGAGTAGCCCTTCAAATCCATTAATTGGTTGATCTGTTCACAAATTTATAACCTGATTGGCGGTTGGTGCACTTAGTTAAGATGGGATATTTTCCGGGCCGGGCTTACAGGTTCTTAATGAGTGACCAACCAGGATGACACCCCAAGTAGGTACCAAAGTGGCACAGGCACAATCTTATGGAGCACCAGTGGGACCAATTTGATCCAAAAGCCACGTAGATGATGAGCTCCAGAAGCTCATCACGTGAAATTTGCTGGTTGGATTTGATGTATAATGACTTCTAATGGCAGCCATCATTGAGGCTGTTAAAATATGCATTCGAGATCAATTGGGTGGCACCATCAATTCGCAGGCGTATGGGAATACACCGTGACAAGAAATCCAGGGTGATTGTCCTATTCAGGTGTCTGTAAACAAATATAAGCCAGCTGGAAGACAGTTGCCTCACTGGAAGCGCCACGGAATCTTTAGGAAAGTTCCAAGGAATGTGTGTATAATATATACCTCGACCCTCCAAATCCTAGGAAACTTTAGGTGTTTTCGGAGTTTGACCTATATCGACTGATTTTACCCACAACACCTAGATACTGTACTACTTTGGTCTTCGATTTTAGGACTTTGATTGCATGTATTTGGGCTTGGTGAGACAAAGGCAAAAAAATGGTTGCAGCGCCTCAAACGAGTAAGGAAAAAACCCACAAAACCTCGCAAAACACCCGCAAAACACCCGCAAATCCTGAAATCTCGTTGTTTTAGGTAGTTTTCGGATTTTTGTATAGTTCCAAAATTCCTCACGTTTTGTGTACGGGGGCGTAGTGCTGAGATTTTCCCAGAAACATACATGTCTGGAACAAAGTGAATCATTTTTTATATTTTTTGGGTTGTTTGACCTATCTTCTTAGAACGACCATTTTTTCCTCGGAAGTGGAGGGTCGAGGTATGTATATATATATATACATAATGTGTGTGTTCCGCAATTTATCATTCAGTTTGGATTCTCGTCCAAGTTCTTTTTTTGCCGCCATGCCTGAGGTCTTTAATCCAACTGTGAACAATGTTTCTCGGCGACAATCTCTCGAGATGTTTGTCAAGCACTAATGAGGTGAGTCTTGCAAACTTTTCAACACATGTTTGCAAAAGTCTTTGTCCCGCTTCCTTTCGATGTATAGCATATGTATATAACATATTATACAATATAATATATATATATATACACGTATAAGTACATATATGATACAATATATATGTATATATGTATGTATATAATATACATGTATGATCTATATATAGTATGTGTAATCATATATATATATATATATCTATCTATATCATCTTATGTCATCATCTCAGTGGTTTCTCCCGGAGATCTCCAACAATGACCTGGAATCGCATTCCGGCGTTCCGGCGTTCCGCCGACTTGGTCTCTTCCCATTGACTTTCATATTTTTCAGTGGGAAACCACCAATCAGCAGATAGTTGGATGAACATGATGATTGTATGATTAATGTATGATTATAATGGGTTATACAATGTTACAATGTTATATATTCCATTATTTTCATATGAAAGGTAATGACTGATTATAATTAATGGTGCTATCATGGGGATACCGTTTGGATCGCTTTTTGGATGTATGACCAACAAGGTAATGATTGCTCAAACAAAAAAATGACAATATGGAATGATTCCCCAAGTGGGTTTCATTCTGGAACATGTTGTATTTTATTCGTTGCCATGCTTGCCATGCGTTGACATCCGTTAAGGTAGTCAAAGAGTCAACGAATACCTTTCTGTTCATCCGCAAGTAGGGGGTGCAGTTCCCCTCCTCATATATCCCAACTTATGGGGATAGTTATAACATGATCAGACAAATGGCCCATGTCATAGCCATCAATTAATCACCCCAATGGCACCCCCAAGTAGTGCACCTGTATGTTGCCAACAGGCCTTCTATCAGCAGCTCTCACAAATGTCCGAGGCGGTCCAGGGTTAGGGAGGAGAGGAGAACGTAGTCCTTTCAGATTCCCTTGATTTGTTTTTCAGTCTTTAACGTTCTTTACAGTCACATGCGCTTGTTGGATTCTCTGTTGCTTGAAGTGTTGTTTCGTTCTTTTGAGAAGACATGAGAAGACTATAGTTGTCTCCTCTGATCTCGACATGAAAAACAGCAGCCCCGGGCATCCATTGTTACATGTAACAATCTACCGGGATTGGCTGAGTTTTTCTTAGCTGGAAAGACTCACATGACGAATTAGGATCCTGACATAAATCAAGTAGATGCAAGTAGAAGTGCGGGCAGTGGTTTTCGATGGTTTGCTTACATCCTTCGTAGTAGCCGTTGTCGTTGTTGACGTCGTTGTGGTTGATGTTGATGATGATGATGATCTCCCAGGGATTGGTGGTGGCCATGTCAAAAATCATTAAACACCCATTGTCCCATGCCAGTCTCAGTCCCTGAACTAGCTGGTTTACTGCCCAAGAAAGGAGCTTTGACATAGTTTAACCATGTGTAACCCGCAGAGAAAATTGGATAATTATCTGGATAGATTCAAACTTGAGGACCCAAGGATGCGACCCGGGTACAGGACACACATGGTCCTAGGGGTCCCGGGTTTCAGGGGTTGGTAAATGTCCTGTTTATCACCTTTGAATGGCTGAAGATGATTTTGCCATGGTGATGTTCAATTGGGACAATTCGGACCTTTGACTCGATCTCGGTCGGCTAGGAATGCGTGTCTGATCTGGGAAGATCCTTCGTGAGAGCCTGGAGTTAGTTTCTCTATGAAAATGGTCAATTGGTGGTCTAATCCGTACATTTCATCCCTCATTTGACGAGTGCATTTTTTAAATAAGTGGTTCAACCATTTTCAACGACCAACCAGATTTCTAATACGTTGGATCCATTGGTTTTCTGTTGGACTACCTGTCATTGGATTAGTTTTAGAGAAAATTCACAGGAAAACATGTTTTTCGCGGGTGAAAAACAAGGTGGTTTCAACCGCACAACTTTGCCTCCAATTCTGGAATCTTTTTCATGCTCAAATTCCCATTGTTGATGGTGCTATTCCTACAACTCCCCATTGTTTTTGGTGAAGCTTCCCATTTTCCATGGTCATAGCCATATATCTCCTGGTCATATCAGTCATATCCATGATTTTTCCATGGTACATCCTGATTTTTCATAGATAAATCATGATATTTTGGTATTTTCATTGTCTTTCATGGTACCAAAAATCCATGGATTTTTCCATGGTGCAGGTCTGGGGCAGCGAGCGGATGCCGGTTCCGGAACTGCACCGTGCCATTCCCATTCGCACTGCCTGGGATCAGAGCAGAATGAACGAGGCGTGACGGGCAACGGTGATCCAGAAAAGAATATGGAGGATTATCATCCAACAGTTGGGTTTTTATATGTTCTTGGGTTATAATTTGGGTTATCATTATCCAATAACATGGGTGTTATAACATCATTTGGCTTCTCATCCAATATGGGGTTTCCTAAAGTGAGGGTACCCCGAAACCATGGGTTCCAACACCAAAGTGATCAAATTTTGCATGATTTGGGGGTGCCCTCATTTTATGACACCTCCAAAATGGGACAATATGATGGAACAATATGGAATAATCACATCCGACAGACGATAACAAAAATAACAATAACACCATCTATGAGAATATAACAGATGATATAATCTTTTACGAACATACATACATACATACATACATACATACATACATACATGTTACATACATGCATTGCATTGCATTGCATTGCATTGCATTACATTCCATTACATTACAGACAGACAGACAGAGACAGAGACAGACAGAGACAGAGACAGACAGAGACAGAGACAGAGAGAGACAGACAGAGACAGACAGAGTCAGACAGAGACAGACAGAGACAGACGGAGACAGACAGAGACAGACAGAGACAGACAGAGACAGACAGAGACACGACATGGGCATGGGTCAATGGCAGGGATTATCTCTGCATGAAGTTGGGATATTGTGATATATTGTGATGATATATCCTTTGGCATCTTCCACTTTCCTTTTGGGCTTAAATCTACGAAGTGGGAAAATCTCGGTGATCCAATGGCTGGAGCGCCGTCCTCACATCTCTTCCTTAACTTGGGCCATCGGGAAGGGGTCTTACAGCCTTAGGGCACCAAAAAACAGAACCGATCATCATCCAAGTGGACATGAATCAATGGCAAAGAACAGTGAGAGCAAACTTTTTATGAACAACCATGAACATCCCCATATCAGTACAGGTAAATTGCTTGGAGATATGAACAAAATTACTTTACTTCGTGTGATCCCCACCATGACATTTATACATTTTCTTACTGGCATATCTTCTGGCACTCTATCTGACATATCTTCTGGCATTCTATCTGGCATATCTTCTGGCATATATTCTGACATATCTTCTGGCATTCTATCTGGCATATCTTCTGGCATATATTCTG
>Ga0126342_10005851_pt1 | contig 21638 bp, 14 predicted proteins | sample Cyp1metagenome_FD_92528 | JGI IMG/M metagenome (GOLD analysis project Ga0126342, IMG submission 92528) | Coral microbial communities from Lord Howe Island, Old Settlement Bay, Australia - Cyphastrea 1 metagenome | ecosystem: Host-associated > Invertebrates > Cnidaria > Coral ... | reverse complement strand
TTCTTAGGTAGCATGATTCATGTTCATGTACCGCAGCCCTTTTGGTTTACCTTTGAAGCAGAGCGCTGAGGAGAAAAGGTGCGCTGGGCTGCATTGAACTAGCGAGCCCAAATTTCCGTTGCAATATACACACATTATTACACATTATATTATTATATAGTGACGGAAGAGAAGAAAACAACCCGAAGGGGAAAGCTTAAAACAGACCTGGAACGATTCCAAATCAAAAAACGGACCTGGAAGGATTCGAACCTTCACAGATTTGTGCTCAAAGTCTGCGATGATTTCAAAGACAACGCCACACCCATAGGGCAACAGGTCCTTGCATATAGTGTATGATACTTCTTCCTCTTGTCACAGGTGCATGTGTGTGCCCAGCACAAGCGCTTGGGATTTATTCCCATTGCATCTATGGATGGGATTGTAACTCTGGTTTATTTTTTCATACTAGTGTATTATCTGATTATCTGAGTGTGTTGCCGTCCAAATATATTATGATATGATAATCGATTACATGATTACCGCTTATTATCTCATTATTTGTTTGTACTATTATGTTTGTATCCTATTATACTTTAATTTATACAATAATCTTTAATTTTGTTACACATGTTATTAGAGTCGTTAGTTTACTATATTTTTCTTATGTTATCTTATTGTTTGATCTTATTATATCGTAGTATTATGTTACTATCGTTTTCTCTATCTCATCTATCTCTCTCTCTCTCTTTCTATCTATCGATCTATCCATCGATCCAACCATACATCCATCCGTCCATTCTTCCATTTATCCTTTCATCTATAGTTCTTTATGTGTTGTTCTCTCCGTTATTGTGCTTATTTTATTTTGTTTCTTTATTTTAGTCTCTTAATTGTCTTATTTTTAGTATATTGTACTTTGTTGTCTTTGTCGCTTTCTTATATGTCTTAATTTTCCTATCTTTCTTATCTTTCCTATCTATCTAATCCTATACTATCTAATCCTATCTATATATTCCTATCTATCTAATCCTATCTATCTAATCCTATCTATCCAATCCTATCTATCTAATCCTCTCTATCTAATCCTATCTATCTAATCCTATCTATCTAATCCATCTATCTAATCCTCTCTATCTAATCCTATCTGTCGAATCCTATCTATCTAATCCTATCTATCTAATCCTATCTATCTGTTCCTATCCATCTATTCCTATCTATCTATTCCTATCTATCTATTTATACCAAGACATATACCAATGAATTGTGAACTTCCAGGTTTAGAAGGTACCCCAGCTCGGGTCGCTAGGGTCCTTTTTAACATGGCAGGCACCGGATGGGCAGATCTTGCAGGAAGGGATCAGCGAAGCTGGCGCTCTTTGTACTTGGATTGTTCCTCGCTCTCCTGGTTGGTTTAGTAAGTGGCCATCCCCAAAAACAGAGCCAATAGATGAGTGATCGGAAACTAGGGGTAACCCCAAATCATCCATTTTAATGGGATTTTCCATTATAGACCATCTATTTTGGGATATGCCCATTTATGGAAACCCCCGTAAAATGATACACCATATTTTCTGGGGACACCATGGATGGATAAAATCCTTCCTTCCACAGTATGATGGAGATATATGATGGGTATATAGTGAAAACGTCATCTGTAAGTATGGGTTAGGATTACCCTCTGGTAATTTATGTTCAGATGGCCAGTTTATTCAGATGATTTATCTATGTTTACCTGTTCACAATGGTAATGTTTTATAGCATAGTGTTAAATTACCAGAAAGTAGCCCGAAGGCTACAAAAGTTATGTTTGATGCCCAAATGAATGGTTTGATGTACTTCAGTTGTAATGATATACATGAACAAATCAATAGTCAATCTCTTATACAGGGCTGCACCTTCAGCAATACAATAAACCATCCCCCAAAAGGAATAGGTCTTCAAGGAGATACACATGACTCTACAACACGTGTGCAATCATCAAAACAGGGGTTATATATATATGCTTATATATATATAACGTAATTCTTATGTTCACAACCATTGTTGTACAATCTTAGTCATACACCCCAACCTTATAAACAAGGAGCTACAGTATATACCGACTTTGAGTAAGGCCCTAAATAGTGGTTGGATGACCATTGCACAGCCTAGAGACGACGGCCTTTCTGGGATCATAATATCTGTATTTTTGGTTCTAGAATAGCATTCTTTTATTATGTCATTTTTCAACTGATGGATCTGAGTTTTTTGGAAAACCCTCACATTTGGGGTTAAACTGCATGGTTCCTTCACATGTTCATAAGCTTCCCTTAAAACCAGTTTGGGAAATTGTATGGGTTTGTTTCATTCTCATATCCAGGCTCAGTTTGGTCAGTCCCTGCCGCCTGTGCACAAGATTCTGAAATTCAAATGCATGGATAAGCCCGACATATTCCAACTTCTGGGGGTTATTACCGTGGAAGAATGCCGTTAAAACCCATCAGAACTCCAACTCGAGTTCTGCGAACAAAAACATCATTTTGCAAGATCATCACGGGCTGATTCTCCATGCTCTGCAAGGCTACGGGGACTTCGTACGCATCGCAAGGGGTGCGGAGACCATGCAGCTGTAGAGATGAGGATGTACAATCAATGGAATATACTGAGATAATGCACTGTAATTAAGGGGATATATTGGGATATCAGCAATATGTACCGTAAGATGGATATGAATAATATGGATACTACGGACAAGATGTGTCTGAACATATATGATCACAGATCCGATCCACGGATCCAGCTGGGTAAACCCCAAGCCTTTCGCAGTTGGGGATGGTAAGAATTGTCCGGTGTTATCGGTTTTCCGCTTTAGGGGTTTAGAAACCCGAAGAAAAGCTTCAAGATCTGAAAAAACATGATTAATCATCTTGGTTCTGTTGGTTCAAATGATGGTTCACTGTTTTCATACGAACAGTTCCAAAAAGCTATTGGAAAAACAAAATAATGTGGATGTTTCTTCATGGCAATTTAATGGATCAGATGGATAATGCCCAATTATATAATATAAAACGTACAGTAAGTTAGGAATTCAAGATCAATACAGCTGGTAGGTTGGCAAAACCCGTTGTTTTGGTGGAGATCAACTTTGGGCACTCGATTGTTTTTTTTGTCAGACGTTGTGAACCACTCAAGCAGTGAGTGTGTACTCATCATCCTTCCCACCTCACATCTATAGTAAGCGCCAAAAGATCATTTTACAGAATTTTACGGCACCATTTGGTAAACTCAAGATGGGTATGGGTCAAAACCCAATATAGTAAACCCCCCAAAAGATCGCACAATAATTTCTATCACTTATCACTGATAATGACGTGGGATTTTATTTGTTATTTTGGAGTTGCGATTGATGACACATTCTTAGGAGTTCCAATTTAACATGCGTCAGAAGATCATGCACCGGCAGCACCCAGCCGTCCAGCTTCTGCAACGCCCAGCCACCCAATGTTTTCCCGTTCAAATCGTTTTTTGCAACGACATTGACATGGTTGTGTCTGTCTGAAAATGTTGTTATACCCCAAATAGAAGCATGTCAAAAAGGAACGTGGTGATGAACCATTAAACTTTGGGTTCCCTATTTTGAGACATGCCGAATAAATCAAAGAGCCTGCATATAATATATTTGATCATTTACTTGTCGATGATCATATATATATATAATTATACATACACATATATATATGATTATATATATAATTATATTATATAATTATAATTATATAATTATATATATAATTATATATATATATCGACCGTAAACTTGGACACTTAACCATAAAATCGGCCGCGTCTCTCCAATGAGTCTCCATGAAATCGACTGCAGTGCCCGATGATGCCCTTCTTCATCTACTACTCCATGTTTGGCTTCCAACGCGTGGGCGACATCATTTGGCAGGTCAGGGGAGTGGGGAACGGGTGATTTTACTGTTTAACATTGTTTAACGTTTTTTTTTGTTTTTGTTTTTGGATAATATACAATAAATATACAATAAATATACAATAAATATACAATAAATATACAATAAATATACAATAAATATACAAAAAATACAATAAACATACAATATACATAAATATACAATAAATATACAATATGTGTATATATATAAATGTATCTTCATATTTTGTTGGTGACCCCCCTGATCTTCCTTTTTTAAACCATGGCTGCCATCGTCTCTGAGCCATCCAAATCTTCTCAACATGGGACTCAGAGGCCGCCGATGCGCGCGCACGCGGATTTCTTCTGGGTGCCACTGCTGGACGAACCACCTTGAATGGTGAGGGGCTTCAGCATCAGGACTGGAAAATTCTTGGTGAAGGGTACTGGAACGTACATTCAGGAGTGCCCGGTGAGTTGTTTGTTTTGGTTAATTTTGTCTTTTTGTTGCATACAAATTGATTCATTCGGGTTTGATTTTGTACATAGGGGACCAAACATTTCATAGTGAGTCATAACTTTACCTATTATTATCGATTAAGTTGCCAATTGTGAGATATACCCCATTTTCAGACACACACTGCTGATTTTTTGTGAATTTGGAAACGTCAATAATGATCCTCTTGTACACGCCTGGCCGGAATCCTGGGTCCATCATCCTTGAGAAACAGGTGAAACCAATGTTCCAGTATGATTGTTGGGGTAAGGATCCCATGTACCAGCTACCTATTCTGGAATTCTAGCGTCAAACGTCACAGAACTTGCACGTGGCTACCTTCGGAGCAGAAAAAGACACTGCAAATTGAGGCAACCGGGCAAATCTAGAATGAAATTATGTAGAACCACGGAACTGGACAGCTTGTTCAACAGTTCAAACTGAAATTCTGCAGGTGAAGGGAGGTGATCAGCCTCACCTTCACACCAATGGCAATAGCTTCGTTGCGTGCAGTATGCCAAAGGTGCTGCACGCCCCTGCTGCTATGTGCACTGAATGAAGCTGCAATGAATTTACACGTAGCACAGCTTGACGCAGGTTGTTGATAAATTTGTCGCTCATGTTCACTGGAACTCCATCTTTGATTCGAACGGTAGTAAGTTTCCTGCGTGTAAATAGCAGGGTACACACACATTTGTTGGGACTGCTAAGATAGAGATGGAATTTGAGACGCAAGGGTAGGCTACAACCCAACCATCAACCAACCATTGTTCATGTAGGATTTATTCAAGATTAAGGTGCCAGAGAGACCAAAAAACGAGACATGAAAGTTAAGGAATCATTCACGTTTGGGTGTTGAGTACGTTGAGTTCTAGGTCAACCAGGGTTAGATACATTAGCATCTTTAGTTCTGAATAATTTGCTGCTATCAATGGTAAACTGTACTAACCAGCTGAAAATTCGAACTTTTGATCCACGGCTTATTGGATTGGTTTACAAGGGCCTGAGTCATACCAATTTTCAGATTCGACTGTCTTTGTTGGTGAAAACCCCAATCGACTGATAGTTAAACCATGTTAAAGCCCCAAGTTTGCCAGTGAAGTATTCAATTTTTTCTGGTAAATCCTATCGCCAGCAGGGTTTTTTCTGCCAGGATGGCCATTCCTTGCTCATTGGTGTCAGCAATCCCGCAGTGATTGGCACCTCGGTTATGGAGGTATAAAACTGCAGTAAGCATCAGTAAACCCTAAATCATCCTAAATCCATTGATTACATCCTCATCCTTCAATTTGCTATGTTGGGAGTATCCCTTATCTTCGGAGCCGGAGCTTCAGTGCGATGATCAAGGTCAAACGGCCAAGGTGCCCAGGAAAGAAAAAAACATCAAACAAATCAGTCTCTTAAATTGGCTTGGGATTGTAGTAACCCCAAAAGGGCACAACTAATGGTAAATTCGTGTTCTATTTTTTTTTGTGGTTACTATAGATGATCCGAGGATAGTCAGATGAGGGCATGATCGGATCTGAAAGCATGCAAATCATTTGGGCTACCGGATTTTGACTCACATGTTTGTGCGAAAAAATGGATGCAAACAAGTCATATTGATCATTTATTATTGGTATATCATATAACCAACAAACATGATAGGTGGGGGCTTACAAAGGGCCCGCCTAGGTAGCTAAGGTTAACGATGATTGTATAGTGATGTGGTGATGTATAAGTATGTATAACTATAGTTATATAGGCCAACAAACACAAACTAAATTATATATAGGCCATGAAAACTATATCACTTACAGTATATAACTAGAGTTTTCATGGCCGTTTATAAACCAACAAACACATCGCGTGAGGCCCATCTTGTTGGTGCATGCTGGAAGCACCAAAAAAATATAGATTATATATCAAATATCAACATAATAACTGAAAAAGGTAAGTGATATTCATTCCTATCTCGTTGATTTTTTTGGGGGGTTACCCTATATATGTGTATGTATATATATATATACACCCATTATCAAATTTGTTTGTGCACACATCCCAGATAGCCTTGCATTGACTGGAACCAAACCGGTTGAGTGGCTGCCTCCAACATGCTGCTCTTTCCAAACATCAGACGTTGAGATCTTGTCGCAGGAGCAATTTTGGGTTCAAGCAATTCAATTGTCGAATGTTCCCTCCGGAAGCGGACGGGAGAAGCGATGAGTCGAAAAGGCAGTTGGAAAGGTGGCAAGGCTTGGAGTCATGGATATGAAGAGACCACTGTAGTTCTCACAGGTCTGCCCAAGACCCTGAACGCCGAAATTCTGCTGTCACTTCTGGATCAAGAATATCTTGGTTGCTATGACTACTTTTATTTACCCATGGACATGGACAAGTTTGAGAATACCGGCCTAGCATATATCAATTTCCGCGAGCATAGCAAGGCGGTGGAATGCCAACGCCATTTCAGCGGCTTCAGCGCATGGCCGGGAGGGCATTTCAGTGAACGCAGTTGCAGGGCTCAATGGTCCTCAATCCAAGGGTATGAGGCCAACATCCAAAAACAGCAAAAGCTGACTGACTGGGTGAATTCCAACATCCCTGAGGATTGCAAACCCATGGTCTTTGATAGCTATGGAACTCGCCTTCCCACCATGGAAATCTTTCCGTCCTGGCAGGATTTTGAGGACTCCTCTCGGGTGTATCATGGATGGAGGAACTCCGAAACGCATGAGGACCACCGCGGCTGGTGGAAAGATGAGTGGTATGGTCGCAACGGTGGCAACTCTGGAGGCTACGATGCTTGGAGGAATGGCAATGCTGGCAATGCTACCAGCGATTGGTCCGGATCGATCTACAAAGATCAGTGGTCTGATAGAGACAGATCTGACTGGCGCAAGGAGAACATGACACAGATCGGAAGTGGGACCGTGACCATGGTGACTCGCAATGGAACAGCTCAGGTGTGCGCTGGAATGGCTGGAATGGACGACAAGATGCCTGGTCCAATGGTCACAGTGAGAGTCAAATGAGCCAAAGACAAGTCTTGATCAAAGAAGCCTCCAATTCCAATATTTCCAATGGAAATGGGATGTGGGCCTATCCCGACTATGACGCACTTCAGCAAGTCACCGATCACATCACCGGCGTCGAAGTTGACACTGGGATAGCTGACCTTTCCGCAGAGATCAGCGCCGAGGTGCTGGAGTTTCTCCAGAATGATCCAAATGATCCAAAGGCTTCCAATGATGAGATCATCGAATTCTATGACGTCCGAAACGTCCAAGTGCCGGCCGAACAGGGCTGTCTTTTGGAGTCGACCACTGGGACCAGCGCGTCCCGGATGCCCCAAGTCCCACCGTCCGTGTCCGAGGCTTCCATGATGGCTTCGTTGGTGGCAGCCGTGGCAGTCACCAGGTATGCCTGCCCCAGCTGTAGTGCCTCCTTTGCCAAGTGGTCAGCCTGTCAGAATCACATTTTCAATGAAGCCAAGTGCCGCAAGGAAGTGGAGACGTTGAGCTCGCTTGGAGACCTGCAACAAAGGTGCAAAGAAAAGGCAGAGGAGTTACCACCAGTTGACCCGTTGAATGGTCAATCCAATTCCGAGATCGCACAGAGTGAGAGACGTTTTCAGTGAAGCTGCACAGGAAATCAACTCGCCAAAGGAATAATAATACCAGATCTTTGGCTCTAAAATTCATGCACAGCTGGGATGATACAAATGTGCGTCATCCCCGCCTTGAAATGTCAAATTTTGCGCTCCAAAAGCGCTCCGTTTCGGGGCCGTCAGTGCAAGTGGCAAGTGATCGGAGTGTGAAGGGACCCCACACATTGCCGAGGATGGACAATTAGTGATTTTATGTGTTTTTCTTTCGGGGGAGAAAAAATGTATTGTACCTGGAACCCGACCAGAATGACTAATCTTGATAATGGGAAAAGCTAAGTGGGGAATATCCCAAGACAAACCTGATGAAACCAGCTTTATTCTGGATTCTACTCTTGGCAAGCCACGCATTTTTGCAGCTTACTGGGGTTCAATTTCTTGGTTGGGACCCTCAAGCCCGAGGTTGGGATCCCTCCTTTGCATACGAGGAGGGGATCGGAGGGGATTGCCAGAAGGGCCATGGGAGCGAGCGCACTGCTTGACCTCATCTTCAAATGAAGGTCTATAAATGTTTAAAGTAAATCTTGGAAATGATCTGAAGAAAAGTGTTATTTCCAGATTTGGATAGATTTGGCAGAATTATGATAATTGTCCATACATGGTTTGTACAGTACCCGGATTTACGCCATGGTGATTTCATCAGCAAACCTGCTTATGTCAGACATTTTTGAGGTTCAAATGGATTCAACACATGCAGAGATATAGACTGAGCCCCAGTTTGGCCTTGGCATACTTAAGGTACATGTTGGTACAGATTATCTGAAAAAATTGGACTTGACTTGACGTGACTCAACAAGTAAATGGTGGTTTTGCTCCAAATGATATATATATATATATATACATAATTATATAATATGATGCAGAGTACTGTATGGGTCTGTAAACACATTGGACAACAACTCCAAATAACCGCTATTTTGTTTCTATCATTTTCTGGCCATCAATCGAGGGTAAATAGAACATTCTGGACAAGAAAGACATATTGTATGGACAGGATCTTCGGAAAGATTCTCTGAAATCTGGTCGTTGTTAGGTGTCTTATATCATCGAGCACGGCATTCAAGAGATGTGGGGCAAAGACAAGGCGAGGCAGCGAGGCATGTGGACTTGGCCGCTTAGATCAATAAACCATCCGAGTAATCGACCCTTTGGGGGGTATTTTTGATCCACATGACATAGGAATCATATGTTTTTTGTACCCAACAAGGCCCATGTTTTTGGAGAATATTTCAATGGGAATTCCAGGATCCTAAAAATGGAGGTACTGTACCATATAAGACTATATTTTGTGGTGATATTCCCTTACATAGGCCTTATATAGGCCGTATATATGGTAGGTACCTCCATTTTAGGATCCTGAAATTCCCATTGAATATTGGAGATGGAAACTCTCTGGCATTGAATTTGCCATAGAATTTGCCACGATTCCATGGTCTTCGGGACGTCCACGATTGAGCGCCAGGATTTGATCTACTACATCTCCCTGTACAATGAGTGCCCTGTCACCATCTGCCGATCCCAACATGTTCAGTGGGAACAGACTGAAAATCAGCGAATGCTGGAACCAGATTTCTTTAAAAACATCCGTAGTTGCCAGACTTGTCGCTGGAACTTTTTCTCCAGAGTTCTTTAGGAACCAGATAACGATGGTACATGTTATTTTGTTGTTCTAAGCCAAGAGCTGATGACCCAAATCAACTTCCATATACTTCCATGAAATTTTATGTTTTTTTTTTCGCGAAGCTTCATCAAGCATCAACCCAGAAAATCTCAGGGATATCTGTTGTTTGGACTTGGTACTGTGACTATCCTGGAGCCACTTAGCTAACAGCTATAGTTACAATATGTTAGCTATAGCCACGGGGGTAATTTAACCACCACCAACCATACTTAGTTAAATTTGTTTATGTATATAACATGTAACTAGGTTAACTATGGTTTGTGGTAAACATATGATCATTATAGAGTTCATGGGGGTTTCAAAAGCAACAAGCACCAAACTGGGGGTCCCACCGCCAGCGCGTGCTGAGGAATCACCCCATGCCAGAGGTCCCCGCAGATCCTGTGTGGAAGGAGCATATGCTGAAGGCCAGGCCCAGGAAGATATGCAGGGTTTGTGGAGAAATCTTCCGTGGTTACTGTATCGTTTGGTAATCAAGCGTGGCAAGCGACAAGCTGGAACATCCGCTATACATGGAGGTTTTATGGGGAAATCATCAAACTAAATGGGGGACTAGCACCTTTCACTACCTCATATCTTCTCCTGGTATCCAAGATTGGCCATGATGATTTGGGAACTTTGTGATGATTTGGGCCATTGGCCCTGTGAAAGATGGTTGTAGTGATTCCCCTTTGGTGGGTGATGTTGAAATGAGACATTTCATCACTTGTACCTTTAAAGAAACGGGCCTTGTCAGATGATGGGCATAGAATTATCAGATCAACCATTAGGATCAACCATCATGACTTATGATCAACCATTATCATTATACAACCAATGGTTAATGATCAACCAATCTATGAATGTCCGTATCACTTATATTCATTTACCATTATTCATTAATATGATATCTTATTATTCTTAAGAATTGCTATCCACTACGAACAATGATTATAAAAAGGGTGGTTCCAAAAATAGGGGTACCCCAAATCGTCCATAATTAGATAATTTTAGTATTGAAACTCATGGTTTTGGGAATTTTCCATGTCAGGAAACCTCCGCATATGAATAAGTGATGATAGGCCTAGCCTAGTCGGCATCCGACTGTCGTGGCTGGGAGTGTGACAGCAGATGGACATCCAGGGCGGTTGAGGATTTATATATTTGTCCCATCTATAGATGATAAACATCCTGAAAATGGGCAAATTTGTGGATTTACAATCAGGGAAGGGTCCATAAAAATGGATAAAACAAAAACTCATCTAAGTCTCAATGATTGAAGTGAGATGTGTGTGTGTGTGTTTTTGGTTTTACTTTTTTTAGTCAGGGGTGTCCTGTTGATTTAAACATAACAGGTCTGCAAAAATTGGTCATTTTGACCTCAGTGTGGGTGAGACCCATGAAATATGGTGAAAGTCGTGATCGTCTAGGTCGGATTGTGCCGGGGGACAAAACCGCGGGTACTTTTTTGGGGTCATCATAAATTTTTGTATCCATTATAGTTATCCATTTATAAAACATAGTAGATCATGGTTAGTAACCATAGGTAGAATCCATTTTAGTATCTGGTTAGTAACCATGGTTATAATATGTCAAAAAAAAACAGTTATAGATTGGATAATCCTCACTTCGAGGACTCAAAACGAACCAGGGCTACTGTCATAGTACTGTCACAACTTACTGAGGTGATCCTCCAAGTAGAAAACACGGGAAATTCCATCCTATTTCCTTCAGGCCGCCATGGTAATGGATGGTGAATCATGGTAAATCCACCAGGCTTGATGGTATTTGTAAATGGTATATACATATATATAATATATAATATTTATATAATATATATATATATAATATATATATAATATATATATATATATATAATATATATAATATCCACAGTTTGATGATTTCCTAAGTCCTCTAAGTTTGGATGGCTATGTCGCAGCCTTTCCCCAGACCTTTTTTATCTCATGGCTTACGATGATGGGTGGGCTATGAATAATGAATCTGATCCTAATTCATAGGCAAATCAACGCAAATTAACTTGAGTTGTGATTGTGATTCTGATTGACCACTGTATGGCTCCTTGTTCTGCTCGGCAGGGACTCTACAAGTTTCGTCCAGCGAAAGAGGGCATGAGCCACACCGTGAGGTGCGAAGTGTCTTGGGGTGGCACCTTGGTTCATGGGTCCTCGTTGTGAAAGAAAACAAGACCGTGGCTAGTTAGATCATGTATAGATCACAATGACTCTGAAAATATTACGTATGTGTTGCGCTTAATAAACAGTAATTAATACAGCATGTTTTATCCACAGTGGGATTTAGGCGTTTATTCCTTGTTAAAGACCAACATGTTTATTGGGATTCCCATATACATATATATTATTTGTGGATTTATTGGATGAGAATAGCAGATACTTTCCACAATGGTGATGTCGTCGTCATGCGTGATTATCAATACCAAAGAGTTTCATGTCCCAATGTTTCATTGTTGTTTCATCCCCGTTTGATATGCAGTTGGGTACCCATCATTTCCACTGTTTGATTCTCAAATCAGTATCACTATATACAATAAAGGGGCATCATATCCCAGGGATTGTTGTAGATCCTCAAACTTGAAGCTATATTATACTTTTCATGCATGCCATGGTCAAAAAAACATATTACTATATAGCATTATATACCTGGGATGGTCATCGATCCATGTTCAGATGGATTTACATTCCCGTTTTGTTTGGATTCTTATTCGAGATGCAGGACAATAGCCTTTGTACATCTCTGTGCTATGTGTTGATCAAGTTATTTGAAAGGGATATAATGATTATGACTGATTTGTGACTAATGATTGCAATGTGTATTGATATTCGTATATATGATATAAGTGCAGGGATCGAATAGGATCTAGTGATGGATACAAATATATATATATATATATATAAATATACAGTATATATATATACATACATATTATAACTTTTAACCAACAGATAGCTGCATATAGCACTTATGTTCATATATAGTCATCCAATTGTATATTCTATCTACTTTAGGGTCACTGTGCGTGCTATCGATTTGATGACCATCAGTCGATGCCATCGGAATGCCATCGGTCTTTCAGGTTGATCGGTTCTGGCTCCATCATGCAGCAAGTTCTGAAGGCGATCTGAGTCGTGCGAAAAAATGTGGATTCTTTTGCCAATATATGAGTGTTACTGGTTGTTACTGGATTATATATATATATATATCATCTGGTTTGTTTCTACAATTATGTATGTATATATATATATATATATCATATCCCTTTGAAAGCCTGGTCTGTGATTGGATCTATCCATGAACTTGGTGGACGGGGGAATTGGGGCCCATCACCTGCCCAGGCAGCTGACATGTTAGAGGACTTTGGAGTGGTGTGGGGCCTCAGTGTGTATAGCGCCGTAAGAGAAATATATGGCGAATAGGATCACATAATATCACATAGGAATATGTGGCACATGTGGATTTGGGAGATTTGAGGTGTATAATAGTGTAGCACCTTTTTTTCACAGGCCCAATTTGGAAATTCATGATTGCAAATGGGGAACCAAGAGACATGGGGATCTTCAACTGGTGTAATTCCCTAAAATTACGTTTTATTCATTCAGTAATCTTCAGGGCTAGAAAGATCTGATTCATTACTAGCTAGTGTTTGGTTGAAAACAATGTCATCTACCACCTTATTTGACAGCTTGGATCCAGTTCGCAGAGCCATTTTTATGTTTGCATCCAAGCATGCAAATTCTTTGGCTCATCAAAACATATCAAAACTTAAAAACCCAAGGATTTCCGAAGGATTTCACCCAAGCACCAAACTTGGCTCTCCATTTTGATCCATTTTGATCCATTTTGATCCGAATGACCCCGAAGAATAGGATCAAAATGTGAAGCCACCACCTGCAGTTTCATGCCAGGGTTTACCATGCCGCCACTGGCGCTGGAAATGGAGCATCATTTGGCATGTACAGTGTGCAATATGATTACTGTATAATACTCGTTATATGTTGTTTATGTATACATATATATATACATACACACATCTAAAGACACATACATATCTACTGTACATATATACTGCCACATATATATATATATACACACATGAGGACTTTCCATTGACATGACGTCACAAGGCTTGCAGGATCCTGTGTGGAGCTTCCCCCAACGAAGACTGTAACATGTCAGTTTGGCCCCAGTTGTGTTGGTTGCTTTATAACCCCCATGAAGACATTAAAGCTAGGTTTTTCGTATGGTACAGTAGGTATTATTGCCACATTGCCACTAGTTATGCTAGATTCATACCAACTTAGCCAGTATAAATCAACCATGAATCCCCATTTTTGCTGGTTAAATCATCATATTCCTCTTTTTTTCTGGGTAAATCTGGGGCCTCACCTAACCTAGACCATTATGGCCCTTGACCCGCTTGAAGAATTCCAACGAAATTCCACGGCCGTGACTAGTCAATCGTCATTTTGGATGGTGGTAACTATCGATGCAATCGGATATTTTCGGAGAAAACGAGTATTGCCATCTTTCACATCATGAGTAACTGGGATGGGTCTTTCCTGAACCAACTTTGGAGCGACATCCACCAAGAAAGTAGGTTCACATGTTCAGAGCCACAGAAAAATGAGTGAAGCAGGTGGTAAGTGGGTGATGTTCGCTGGAGGCCTCCGAAATTTGGAGCGCCACCAACTACGGAGAGCTCTATCGCGAGGCACTGGACCACCAGACCTGGTGGCTGTGGCTGTGCTGTTGAAGTTGCCCGAATACTGTACCCTCTGGTGAACTAACATAGCAATGGAAAATGGCCATAGAAATAGTGGATTTTCCCATGAAAAATGGTGGATCTTTCCATTGCTATGTTAGTTCACCAGAGGGTAGCTCACTTGGATGAAGCCATATGAAGCAATCAGTATTTTGATGATTTTTGATGTACTGTGGATGGTTGCGAAATCCTGCACCTTGGATGGTTGAAACCCTTTGAGTAGTGGGATAAGCCACTTGTCAGCTGGGGCAGGATTTCTTCCATCCACCATATGTTCGGGATTTGTGTTAGTGGATTAAAGGCCACTGATGAGTTACTCTGTAACTTTAAATGTGTTTGAATGATGAAATGAATGAAATCGAAAACACATTTGAAATGATATTACACCCAGCAACATTCCCCATTTGGGTATTAGTCAAAGATCAAAATCTGCCGGGGAACCAGCATGTTTGGTCATGTTAGGATTAAGCACAAAAATTAGCTAGACTCTCAAACAACCCCAAAAACCAAAGCAATGATGGCACAGACAAACAACCATGCCAACGTCTTGATGTACAAGAATGCTACTTACTGGTTGGTGGTTTTGAACATGTGTTATTTTTCCATATATTGGGAATTTCATCATCCCAACTGACGAAGTCATATTTTTCAGAGGGGTCGGTATACCACCAAGCAGTCATTTTCTATGCTGTTTGGAATCATGACACCAATTCACCAGATCATATCGAGAGGGTTGGCTCATCCGAAAAAACACATGCCTTGGTGCCTTGGCAATTTCTAGCCTGGCGATGACCATGAGCCAACCATCCCAGAGATGTATCCACAAGGGTATCCCAATTGGGATCCATCTGTGTATGAATTGGTTCCAAATATCGGGGAATTCCATGGAATTCCACGACGGATGAGGAGAAGTGGGTGGCAAGGACTTGGTGATTTCGGTACCCTATATATAGACCAGGTTAGACAATTTAAGGAAGGACATCGTTAATTCATGTTAATTTCAAAAAACAATAACTAATTAGTGAACGTGTTATTTGGAGTTAAAAACTAGTTAGCAAATACATAAATAAGTTAACTAAATAGTTAACAAGAAACATATTTTAAATAAAATCAACTAAATAGTTGATTTGGATCCCGGGCAGTAATTTGATAGAAGTTTCATGAAGTTTCTACGTATCTTTTCGAATAATTTTCTATCAAACTTCTACCTATGGGGTAGAAGTTTCTATCAAACTTCTACCAAACTTCTACTCTCCTCGTCTTTAACTATTGTTTTAAATATGTGCTACTTATTTTTTTTTACTATGTGTGTCTTAACTATGTGTTTAACCAAGGCAAACACAAATTAACTAAATAATACTAAATACTGTACTTAATTGTGTTTTTGTCTGAAAACATCGAATTGACATGAATTAGCTATTCTTCAGAATTAACTATGTCCTTCCAAATTGCCTAACCTGGTCTTTTTTGGGTAAGTTGCCGATTTTGTTTAAAGAATTGACCATATCCCTACATCAGTGACTTAAATCTCCATTTGTTGGTCAAGTACCGATTGTTTTGTTGGTAAAATCACCATTGTTGCTGATGAAATCCCCATCTTTGGTGCTGAAATCTCAACAATCATTTTCGAATAGCATCACGTATTTTTGTTAATGCTGAAATAGTATGAAAGTGATCCGATAATACCCCAGTTGATTATACAATATTCTATAATATTGCAAATATTAAGTTGTTGATATATATATATATAACTATATATATAACTATATATATATAACTATATATATATATAGCATATATATATAACTATATATAACTATATATATAATTATATATAACTATATATATAACTATATATAACTACATATATATACTGTATATAGTTATACATATATTTTTTTCTAAGTTACACACTTACATATATATAGTTATACATATACATGTTGTTTAAGTTACATATATATATATATATATACACCTGTGAATTTATGATAATCATACAATAATGATAAATAATAATAATAATTACAAGAATTACAAGACTTATCTCCATTCCATTGAGGCCGTGCGAGCCGAACGAGAAGCGCGACTGAGGCCCCATGAGGCGAGGTGCGTTTCGTTTTCGGCAGACGGTTTTCGGAGGCCGAAACCATGGCAGCTGAATGAGATGAAAAATGGGGATTTCACCAGAAAATGGGGATTTAACCAACAGAAAACGGGATAAAATGGGAATGTAACCAACAGACAATGGGGATTTAAGCAACAACGAGTGTGGTGATTTTACTAGGAGGACATGGCCCCTTTTATTTTTTCTTTAGCTAATTTTAAGCCAACCATCTTAATTGGATTTAAGGAGGATTTAACCACCAAATATTTGGATAGGGAGCGATCGGGAGCAATGCCTAGATTGATATACACATATATATATTCTCTAACAAAAATGGTGAACCAAGAGTCACTAAGAGTTTCCCAACTACGTAGGAGAGTCAATCATCATCATCAAATTCGTAGGGATTGTTCTTTTGCATCTTCTTATTGCACTATGGGATGAACATCCACAACTACCAATACCAACTATACAAAAGTTAGCAGGGTGAACTGATCCACCATTTGTATCCATTTGTGTTGTTTGATCCGTAATTCTCATCCGTGGGTTTTTGAATTGGATGTGTAGACCTCAATCAATGTTAGGTTCTTACATGATCTTGAATTCACCTAAATGGAAAAAAACAAACACATGTTGAGGATTGTCTCGGTTTGGATGAAGGGAACATCATCTGGGAAAACCGATCTATTTGGTGGCAATTTACCATGGTTTCCTGTAAACCGTTGCTTAAAGAAATCCGTTGGTTTTGGGGTGTATACTGTATTTAATTCTCTTGAAACATCAAATTTCAGCATTTGAGCAGAATCTTTGCTGACTTTGAATCAAACCTTCTGACCCACGACCCCCTATATATAAGTGGTAGGGGTTCGTTTATGCAGATGCGCTATGGATATAACTTGATATCATCGTGGATCATTGTCTGTTTATCCAGCCTCACAACTGTGTTCCAAAACCAAATGAGACAAAGTGACGGGCAAGATTTGTGTATGCGATACCATCCCTCCGAAACTGCTTGGCGTATAGATGTATATGGATGTTTATAGCCCAACATGTCCGAAATCCCCAAAATCCCCGAAAGCCCCGAGGCCAAACCCAGCTGTCACGTGAGTGACTGTCTTAGCGATTGGACCGGCTCCACTGTAATTGCCTCTGACAATGTGGTCGGTTGCCCCCAGCAGCAGGGCGGGGTGGAGTCGTGACCGAAGCTATGGTGTGCAGCACGATAAGATCAGATAGATGGACGGGCAAACAGATATATAGGATACAAAGTGCATGTGGACATTTGATACATTCTATATATATACATATCAATATCTATACATATTTATATATACATACATATATATATACATATACACATATATATATACATATACTATACATGTATATATATATATAATACTATTGATACTATATCTATAAATACGTATATATATATATATATATATATATAAGTAGAAACACATGGGTGAAGTTCTGCATCGGATCGCCTCAGATCGCCTATCCCAAACTCATCGAGAAGTACGTGGGTGGCGAGCTGGTTGTTCTGGGCACTGATGGGTTTGGAGCGCCCAGTGATTCTGCGGTATGGGATGGCTTCGAGCGGAGATTTGTTTGAAAATGGCTAGGGAAATCTAGGGGTCCCATCAACAGATAGTGTTTAAAAAGAAAACTGTGCTTGACCTTGTTCAAGAAGTAAGAATGCACATGTTTTCATTCCTTGGCAGAAAGCTGCATGAAAACCAATGTTGCATGTTTTGCTAGTTCTACTGCAATTTTGCTGCTTATGTTGACCTTGCTGCTAAATAGATTGTATAACTGTTGTTTGTCAAGATCCCAATTCATGTTGGTTAAACATGGTTAAGCATCGCTCTTTGCCAGTTCCATCCCCATGTACCCATTTCTATGGGGTCCAATCCCATTCAGTCCTTGGCATGTAGTGGTTCCCTAAACTAGTGTTTAAACAGCTTGGGTATGTTGTTGGAGGAATCCTGCTTCCATCTCCGTGTCTTTATCCCCCCATATCACTCCATATCAGTTGAATAGCAACCTGACCTGAACATAGGGATGCAAAAAGCAATTTCTTGTCTGATCTCCTACATCAATGTGTTGCTGATATTTTGATATATGGGTATGGATCAATACCCATTAATACCATTTTTAGTGGGATGAACATCCATTTACCAGCTATTTTGGGGTTCACCAGGGGTACAAGGTTTTGACACACTGCCATATGTATATATAATTATATATATATATATGTATACATGATATATCCATTCTGGTTCACTTGGGAGTTTCTCCCACCTCCAGAAACCCGTCACCGAAAGGTTCGGGCGCTCCGACACCCGAACGGCCCTGAGACGCTTCTTTGAGGCGAGACTTGGGTAACATCAGAAACAGCCAACAAAATGGGGGCTCAGAAAATACAGTTATTTATTTATAATCATTTATACATAAAAAACATATGTGTATTAATAAACATACAATGTATATATATATGTATACATACAATATATATATATACATATGTAATCATATGTATATACATAGTTGATAATAGTATATACATAGTTGATAATAGTAGGAACATATATTATCGATGTTTTCTTGCAGTCATGATGTTTACATTCTTAATGATGGTATAAGCATAGTCATGAAAAGACAAAAGACATCGTAATTTTGAGAATTCATACGGCAGGATGAATTGTAGTCATCTATAAACCACACACAACATACGGTAAACCACACGCAACATACAGAGCCAATGATAGGATCTAAAACAAAGATATCTCCGAGGCGATGGTTGTCCCTGCAGTATGAATGGGTTTTAAGATTTGTGCGGGGGTCAAGACTAAACTAAACAATTTTTGGTTGTAGTTATATGAAAGCAAAGCAGCAGCTTAAGATTATAGTTATTTTTGAACCACCCGATCCAGTGCTATGGATATCCATATCCCTCCCATAAAAACGGGGAGCCAAAGAGATAGGAACTTAAGTGTCCCAGGCACATAATAGTTCAAGAACCAAGAAATGGGGAGTGAATCTCCCCTATGGGCTCTTCATATCTTGGCGACGTCATGCGTCAGGTGGATAGCGAGAGTGTCACCGTGGCGGCGTTGTCGGCGTTGTCCAGGCGGGCTTTCGGGATTCACCATGGATCCTATTGGACAATGGTAAATATTTGGTGAACTATTAATATTTAGTATATACCATTGGTATATAATTACCATGAAGACCAAATATTATTAATATTCATTTGTTTATTACCATTTCATGGTTAAAAATGGTATATATTGGTAAATAATTATGTTACACTGGTTGGTGGTTTCAAACATGTGTTATTTTCCATGATATATGGGATAATCCTTCCCCAATATATACGTCTATTATGTATATATATATAATTATATATATATACCCCCTGGTAAATTAACATAGCTATGGAAAATCACCATTATTACTATAGGTAAATCAACTATTTCTATGGCAATTTCCAATAACTACGTTAAATTACCAGAGGGTATATTATATATATATTATTAATTTATAGTTAAATAAATATTGTTAATACCTGGTGAATATAAAATAATTTGTAATGAAGCCGTTTCTTTTGACGTTTGTATCTCAAAATATGTATAATATATCTCTGAGCACCATATTTGCCTGGGATAAATCTTCTGATCGATGACGATTCCGCCACGAGATTGTCCCATATATTCATACATATTCTTGATGTATGATATCACCTTCCCGATTTTCTTGCTCTTCGCAAAATGTTTGGGCGGGATGGACTTTGACATTGGAATCTCTAAGTGGTTCCATTTTAGCTTTCAGAGGCGTAAACCCATGGTCGATCATGGTTGACGTGTTTTTTCAAGGGGTCCATTTGACCATTTGACTAGTTAGGCAAGTGTTTGAGTTCATGACTTTCGTGGGGTCGCTCCAAGCCAGGGTTTATTCACCCAAGGTTGCCATTGCTGTCTTTGGGGCATTGTCCAGCCATGTTACATGTTGGATTGAAGAAGGCAGGCTGTCTCAGGCTTCATGATTCTTGATGATTCGTGACATAGTTTACAGTAGTAGAACTACGATTTAGTGATTCACTATATAACAAACAATGTAAACCAATGGATCTTGGTTTAGTAGATAATTGTAAAGATCCAAGTGCTTATTGCATGTTTGGGTTATGTTGGTTGTACATCGTACCCTCTAAGTTGGTATCCCTGCCGCTTACAGCTGGTTGTAGCCTGTAAACGATCGATGATAATGAAATAACATGGGATTTTTTGGAAGCATCGAGCAATTAGTGTATGTACTTGTACTATCTTGTACTACAGACACAAAATGTTGTAAGACTCTTTTTAGATATTTTTAGTCGCCATGTGTGTGGTTTCATCGCCATGTATCCGATCCAGTTGCCTGATTCGATCCCCGTGAGCCGACGGCTCACAGCGGGGCTGGGGATGTCACCTACAGAGCTTCAACAGTCACCAGTCACCAGTCTTTTTGGGATCATCCCACGGATTCGTAACTGGTTTTTGTAACACTGGCTTTATCAAGTCCCCTTTTTGGTATCACTGGCTAGATCATACCACTGCTTAACCAACTGGTTAGTAACACTGGTTAGTAACTGGTTAGTAACACTGGTTAGTAACTGGTTAGTAACACTGGCTAGTAACTGGTTAGCAATACTGGATTATCCACGCTTATCCCATTTATAACTGCAACTGGGATTATCCCACGTATCACCCTACGTCCATCCAGACCATCCATACGGAATCATCGAACTATAGCTGGGCCGTTTATACCATAGCAAACTGTTTTACCAGAGGCTAAGAGGCCATTATTAACCGTTATTAACCTTATTAACCGTTATTAACCATTGTTAACCACTATTAACCATTATTAACCATTATTAACCATTATTAACCGTTATTAACCATTATTAACCATTATTAACCGTTATTACCATTATGAACCGTTATTAACCATTATTAACCATTATGAACCGTTATTAACCATTATTAACC
>Ga0126342_10005850_pt1 | contig 21639 bp, 12 predicted proteins | sample Cyp1metagenome_FD_92528 | JGI IMG/M metagenome (GOLD analysis project Ga0126342, IMG submission 92528) | Coral microbial communities from Lord Howe Island, Old Settlement Bay, Australia - Cyphastrea 1 metagenome | ecosystem: Host-associated > Invertebrates > Cnidaria > Coral ... | reverse complement strand
TTGATGGTCATCCCATCCATAATAAGGATCCTTATAATGGTTATTATAAATCCCTATGAACCATTGGATGACTAGCCCCTATTAATGGTTATTAACCATGAGTATTGACCACAGCTCATATGGATCCTCTACTGAAGCCATGGTTTCTGACGGATGGTTTATGGCATCTGCATGTTGGGCGATGGCATCCTCCCCCATTGGCCCATCGCCGTCGATGCCTTGAGATCCCCCTCGGGACAGAACTCCATGATGATGATGAAGTACCTGGTGCCCCATGGTGCCAACCAACCAACATGTTGCTTGGATACTCAAAAAGCACCATAAATTTAAACGAGTTCGATGTATCTACCAGAAATATACAGACATATTCGTGAAGTTGCTTTGTAAAGCACTTCTGGTTGGTGGTTTCAACCTCCTCTGAAAAATGATGGAGTTCGTCAGTTGGGATGATGAAATTCCCAACTGAATGGAAAGTCATAAACTTGATATTCCGAACCACCGATTAGATATTTCACCATTAACCATTAACCCTATTTAAATCCATGAACCAGCCATTAAAAACCATGAGCACCATCGATTTTCCACCAATAACCATCTGGTTATAGTTGATACAGTAGCAGTTTACCAATCATATATTGTAGATATATGTAGATATATCGAACTAGTTAATGGGGTTTATAAACCAATTTATAACGTTTGGGGGCCCCACATTGTAGTAGCCTCTGGTAATGACTAACAGTTTGCCATGGAAAATAGCCATTAAAAAAACCATGAATTCCATCGATTATCCACCACCAACCAGACTTTTTCTATACTAAAGTCTATATCATCCCAACTTGGCCATCTTGGAGGGTCCAACTTGGGGCCCAACTGCTGGCTTCAGCGTCCATGGGATGTCTATCCAACGCGGCTGTTTGGTAAATCCCCCTATCAATGGAGGTTTGTTTGATGGGAAAACCAACCACTTTGCCATTGAAAATGGTGATACCTATTGAAGATGGGAAAATCATGGAAAATCCTCGAAATGGGAGATTTTGGGTTGCCACGTTCGATTCCTAGATGGCAAATATTCAACTTCAAACGGCCACAAAAATGGCACTTCTTGGGCCTATCTGCATATTATCAGGCTAGGAATTGTATCACCAGGTCTCGGTCAAAATTCGGGTGGAATGAACTCGTTGCCTCGGTGGGGCGCCATTTTTGGTCTCTTTTTACATCTAAAACCTAGCGGACGAACAATATCCAATAATTATGTGGACTCACACGTACCAAAGTAGCCAATCTACCTTTTTTTTGTATCTACCCATTCAACATCCGCTATGTATGGTAGGTAATATCCAACATTGCCAGTAGCAAAGAACCACCGAGAAAAATCCCAAGATATACCGCCCCCCGTGATGTGTGTTGGTTTACATAAGTTTACAAATTCATCTATAGTATCTACCGTATGTACATATATATATACATCAAACAAAATATATATACAAAATATGTTGCAAATCTAGTGAAATTTGCCAACTTACACACCTATCAACTGGGGGCACCCCCAGGTCCCAGGTCCCCCGCAGATCGATTTGCGTTGGACATCAACATGAGGTCACCCGGGTATACCGCTGACCGGGATGATGTAAAATTAGACCCAGTCCTGCTTAGTGAATGGCGTCGATGATTGTGGATTATTCTACCCCATTACCTCCGCTGGGACTCCATTTACCCTCTCCATTTACCCTCTCCATTTACCCTCTGGTAAACGTTTACATAACTATTGAACATCCCCATTGTTTAATGGGTAAATCAACGATTTCTCAATGGCTATTTTCCATGGCAAACTGTTTACCAGAGGCTACTACAATGTGGGGCCCCCAAACGTTATAAATTGGTTTATAAACCCCATTAACTAGTTCGATATATCTACAATAAACCATAGTTATTGAAGTTATAAACGCACCAACTGAACGCTAACGAACTGGGGCACCGCATTGTGGGATCAAATTCTGGTTTATATTAGCTGAATAACATTCGATGATCCATCGATGGATTCTTCCTGGATTGGAGACATTTGATGACATTTGGCTGGTTGGTGGTTGAGCCCTACCCCTCTGAAAAACGATGGAGTTCGTCAGTTGGGATGATGACATTCCCAACTGAATGGAAAATAAAATTGATGTTCCAAAGCACCAACCAGTAATGGAATGACAGAAGGTTTTGAACACTCAACTGATTTCACCAATACGCATCCACATAAATCCACATGAAACATCCACATTACATCCACATTAATCCACATTACATCTGCGGCAATTAAGATAGTTTTTCACCCAACACTCCTAGGGCCGGGCCACCGCTTGGTGCTGCTTTTCTCTCATCCCTTTTTCGAAACGGGCCATTGCCCGAATCCAACGGTTTTTGGCCGGCCATGTGGCCGTTGTGTCAACTGGCCAAACATAAAGGGTGCTTCCTGATGCTGGGTGTCAACTAAGTCTAGAGGTTTCCATAGTCATGGGGGTACCCAAAAATAGCTGGATGGTGGAAAATTCATGGTTACTATCCGGATGAAAAATGGATGATAAAAATCGGGGTAGCCCTATTTCAGGAAACCTCCAAATGGATATAGAAGATGCAACAAGACCAACAATTGAATTTACAACTACCCTCTAGTAATTTAACTGTGCTGTGAACAATAAGTAAATCATCTACAAATGGGCCATGGCTTCCATAGCTATGCTAAATTACTGTAGAGTACAACTTCTTGCGCAGAAAGCATACTGGGCATGAGTTCCAGCAACCAATGACACTTGGCACATGCAGCCAGCACATTTTGGCGCCAAAAGCTCTTGGTCGGATGACAAGACCAAGCATGACCTGAAAATGACAGTCACTGGATGAGTGGTTTCGGGAAAATTATGGTTTCTTCCTAAAAAAAAGAAAAACCAGATGGACCCGCAGTGACCCACACGACTGTCGGGTGATGTGTAGATATAGAGATACATGATACAGGGATGGGTCCGGATACTAAAGTCTGACTGTTAGAACAGGGATGTGAAGTACAAATCTTCTCTAAACAACATCTCACAGATTGATTCATTGATCAACATTTGAAACCAAAGAGATCGCTTCACAAAGTCATTCCCTTTGCTTGTCAGCCAACGCAGCAGGCCCCGCCATCGCACTGCTTTCACGACGGGCTGGGCCCATTTTTTGGTGACGTCGAGACGTCACAGTCTGGCCGGAGAGGACAACGAACTTCAACATTTTCTGTTTGTTGTAAGTTTAATGGGGATATCATGACGATTTAATGGCGACTTAATGGGGACTGAAATTTATAACGGATTTATAGATGAGTCATATATTCATGTTAGCTAAGTTGGTGAATAACTCCAATACGTATGGTTCATCATACTTACAACTGTAGTTATTGGGCAAAAAAAACAACGTTTCACTGGGGGGGCACCGCATTTTTTTGCTCCGATTGACAACCCCCCCGGAGGCCCTGATGGAGCTTGAACGGCTAATCATCGGTGGTTTCCAACAAATGGGTGTAGCCATAAACGGAAACATCTCATGATTTAACACATGTTCAAGATTTCAAGATGTTCAAACACTCCTGGATTTCTAGGATGAAAATCCAGAGTTTCGGTGATTTTGACATGTTGGTTGCTGAATTGCCCCACGAATCGTAAGTGGCTTAGTTCACCCCAGTTTTTTGAGTGGATTAACTTTACTTATCCCATAGAAACAACCAGGGTGAACTAACCCACTTTTCTTCAATCTTCCCACAGAAACCGGGCCTCACTTGTCCACCTGCGGAGAGAAGCAACCGATGGAAACAACCAATATCAGGCTGACATGAATAGCATCCGCTGTCAAACATACTTGGTGGTGAACTACCCAAGAATCGTAAGTGGGTTATAACCCTGGTTGTTTCTATGGGATGAGTAGGGTTAATCCACTCAAAAAACTGGGGTGAACTAAGCCACTTGGGATTTGTGGAATGAAACACCAAGTAGTGATGGGAAATACCCTACTAAACAGTAATGGGCACTGAAATGGGAAGACAATCAAAGTAATTCACTTGAGTATTTCATAGTCTTTCCCATTGCCATGTTTGCCGACACTGCAGGGTGATAAATGGATGGTTTAAAATCAACTGGTTTTTGTTTTCACAGACCTGATAGTTACCCTCTGGTAAACGTTTACATAACTATGGAAAATCACGAAAATCACCATTTTCAATGGGAAAACTCACTATTTCTATGGTCATGTTCAATAGCTATGTAACAAATTACCAGAGGGTAATAACCATATATTAACCATATATTAACCATATATTTAATAACCATAGTATAACCATATATCCAATAACAACCATGTATTTTGGGGCCAACAGCACGTTTGGGGGGGCCAACGTTTGGGGAAGGTTCCCCATATACCAACCATCAGTTCACATCACGTTCTCTGAGGTCATTGTCAGCTAGAAAATCACGTTCGTTGCAAATCATCCTGATAAAGCCCATTGTATATCCATAATATGTACCCTCTGGTTATGACTAGCATAGCCATGGAAAATGGCCTATTTATAGATTATTTTCCCATTAGAAAACTCATTTATAAGGGATTTTCCATGGTTATGTTAAATAATTAGATGGTATATATATATACATTACAGCTACTATAGATGGACCATCATAATCATCATATAATATATATTCCATGTACATTATATGCATTTATATGCAATATATATATATATATATATCCATATTCACATGTTATATTCACATTTTATATTCCATTTTCGATCCATTATATACATCATACACTGTGTATACATATATATATATCATTATATGTCCATTAAAGCTATTATAAATAGATCGTTTTATATCGCCATGCTATATACAATTTTCTGTCCTTTATATATCTATATGTATCTGGGTAAATTAATTGTAATATTTCACTAACCTGAATCTTGCAGCCATTTGCGGGATGATTCCTCTTCTTAATCATAATTCCAGTGAGGTCGCAGTGAGGTCGTGATGAAATTTACCCATGTGTATAATATACCCATCTATATGTATATACCATGATTAACTATATATAAATCATCAACCATCATTAACCATATAAATATGTTAACCATATATGGGTGAATTCCACATATTCCCCATTGATGGAAACCCCCGTCCCCGTCAGATGCCGGTTTTTCCACCTTGGGCCAGTCTTTCAGAGGAAGTTCACCGCAATCCGCAATGACCACCTGATGAGTTGCTGTGGCGAAGCCGTGGTGAAGATCGCTGTTTAAACGAACATATTTCAAGCTTTGGGAATGTATGGGGATATATATATATATATAATCATGTATATATATATAATCATGTATATATATATAGTCATATATATAATAATGTATATATATATATATATATATGTATGTGCAAAAATATGTCTGTATATATATATATTACACATGTGATACATAATATATATATATATCCATACTTATGGGATGTGATTGAGATTGGGAAATAATGGAATAGGTGTGTATACGTATATAATATATATATATATATACATGATTTCGGGATAACTTTTACTAGTGGATTTGAATGACGTGTAACAGCGAAACACATATGGGGACGAAACCTATCACCATGGGGATGTTGATAACATGGGTGTCTCGAAGAATGCGGCACCCCTCTTCAGCAGTAGTTACCATATTGAAAGTGACCGTGGTTGGATTTTAACTTGGGGTCCCCCATTTAAGGAACATCCCAATACATGTGATGGTATAACCACGGGCTTCGTGTAAAAATCCTTTCACAGAATCCATGGAATTATATGTTGCTCATGTTTTGCCCCATACCCAGCTACTTAGATGGGCCGTGAGATTTGCTAACTAGTTAGTAAGGGGGTTATAAATTACTTATATCCCAATTATAATCCATTTACTAACTTCTTAACTAACTCCATGTCCATCTAAGTAGATATCCAACTACATGGCTCACACCCCAGAAGTTCGATTTTGTTTAGTTGTCGAAAGTAACATCACGAACGCCACATTGCAGAGATCGAGACTTTGGCACAGGGCCATGTAAAATTCATGTTTGGGGGAGGTTACAAATGGGCATAACCATGGTTACAAACCACCAAAAGTTGGGATATGGGGCCCTATTACCTATGGTTATATGTCCAATTGCAACTGTACTTTCAAGGATATCGGACTTGTTTTGCGGATCAATGATCTGGCTGAATGTGATTTTTTTTTACCAATTCGCCAACCTCAACAAGGAGATATGTGGAAGGATTCCCCCTACCCTCCGGTAAACTAACATAACTATGGAACATCACCATTTGTAATGGGTAAATCCACTATAAATGGCCATTTTCAATAGCTATGTTTGTTTACCAGAGGGTAACATGGACAATCTTAGATACCCTGCAAAAAAAACAAGAGTTTTTTTCGCTGGTTAGTAGAAATTCCCATTGATACCAAAAGACTCTATAGGATTAAACTACCCATCTAAGATTGCCCTAGCTAATAACCACGATCTATAGAGACATCGTTGTGATGTCCTTCTAATTCAGGCAGGGGTTGGGTCCTTAAGTTTGAAACACATTCTACGGCAAGCGATAGGTCCAATTCACACAATCTCGCCAGTTGGAATGTATCCACACCCGTGGAACGCCAAAATTGCCACATCTGAGTGCGACAAAAATCGATGTAGGTTGCTTCCATTACATCCCCGTGATCATATTCCAGCTAGATCAATTAGGATTCACTGCTACTTTCCGTTGTTAATGTCCATTCTCTCTCTCTATATGTATGTATGCATATATATATATACACAAATAATATTGTTATACATATCCGAATACATCCCCATCATACCTTCCTCGTACCCCCAATACACGTCCATTGTGACTCCATGATAGCCTTCTTGGACGTGGTTCCACTGCCTGCGAAACTCTGATGATTTCACGGGGGGACTCATGGCATGGATGGCATGGTTCACTGGCGATGAATAGTGGCGGGGGAACCAACAACAGTCGGGATTTATAGATATATAATGGGGATATCATGGTATATAACGGGAATATGGGACCTGGGATCCTTAGATAATTTATAAACATTTGCCATGGCTTCCGTAGCGCAGTTGCTCCCTGGCAATCCCAGGTACGGTTGGCTAAATTGGCGAGGTAACCAAAAAACGGTATAACCCCAGAGAAAGATAGAAAAACGATTTATCATGATTTATCACTATTTAAGATGGTATCACTATTCAAGATGGATTTTACGACCTATCCTTTTGAGGCTTGCTGTCAAACTACTCAGTTTACCTTCCAAAAGTGGCTGTCACCCATAATTGGTTGGAGCAAGCCTGACATAACTTGTGTACAGCAAGCTTACGGTGATACGATAAAATTATGGGGCAAACACCGCACCTAGCTTCATAGTCTAGCACCAGAACTTAGGAGTATGCCATAATTTAGTGGGTGATACACTCCAGTAAATTAACATAGACCCTGGCAGATAGGGGTTGGAAGACTAGTTTCCATTAAACATTGGTGATTTTCAGGGTCTATATTAATTTACCAGGGGGTACTATTTATGGGTTTCATATATCTACGGTGATACCTTGGTGTCAGTGAGAGAGTCAACAAACCTGGAGGTAGGGACAAGCAATCATACAACGTGAACCTTGCTTCATAAGTATGTTAACTGTTGGGGTTATGGTAGATATATCAATGGACTGGTGGGACAAATTACAGGAAACCACCAATATTTCATGGGAAAATCGATGGTTCCTGCAGATTTTAAGCCAGTCCATTGAATATATCGAACTAGTTCATGGGTGAACATCAACCAAGAGACATTTCATGGGGACCACATAGTATGAGGAGCACATGGCAGTCGAATGCGGCTCGTTTCAGATCTTCCAAAATGAAGGTCTGAACACAAAATGTCTGCCACAGTCAAATGGTGGTCTAAGCTGGCTTGACAACCAACAATACTATGATATGCATAATATTTATATAATATTTAAGGTATATATATTATAAATGATATTTAATGTACATATAATATATTAAAATATGTGTATATATATAATACTATAATACTATAATATCATGTAATATAATACAACATAATATAATATACCATAATATACTATATTATTATATACTATGATATGATATGCTACGATAAAATATTATAATAACAAAACATAATATAATGAAATAAAATATAATATGATATATTATATACAATTTTTTATTGTATATATATAATATGATATACAATATATATATATATATATAATAAATATATGATATACAATATATATATATATATAATAAATATGATATAGTATATATATAATGGATATCCCATGGGAATCTAATGGATATGTATTCAGGAGCAAGCATATGATGTTTATGGTCAGTCATCCCAGACTGGAAATATGGCGAATGAAGCACCATTCGAAAATGCCACATATTGATAGTTGTTGATACGAATTGGAGAATGTTGCGCACACTGTCTATCCATAGTAACTATGCTACATGCAATTAGTAAAACTAATTTTATATTAAAATGGTGTGGATTAGTAAATCTGTGAATTACATTCCATATATTCCACTATATAAACGATATATTCCATATATTCCCATGATAACCTACACGATTCCACTCCAGGATTTCCCATTTCCGATGTAAATTCGCAATGCCTGTCTCCCCCATGACCTGGGGTCACACCGCTGACGATGGAATCAGAAGAATCAGCAGCAAATTCAAGTTTCACAAGTTACTATATATAGTAACTAGTAACTGTATCATAGTATATATATGTATAAATACTATATAGTATATATGTTACTATACTAATACTATATATATGTATAGTATATAACTGTATAGTTTCTATATATATAGTTACTATATAACTGTATAATTATATATATATATATAATAACTGTATCACAGTTTATACTAAATATAACTATATATATATAACTATATAACTGCATCATACGTATAACCTCCAGTGCATTCAAGAACTTAAAAGTTCAAATCCCATTCTGCTTGGTTTTCAATCCACCACTTTCACCATTTCAATCCACTACCATCCATCATCCATCACCATCACCTGAGTCATGTGCAAAGCTCGGAATCACGCTATGAAGTCCATCGAGATCAAACGCCATTGCGCCACATCGAGGCTGGACCTTGGGTCGTTTACCCGCCATCCAAGGCTCGCCTGCGGTACATGTAAAACGCCGGTGTTTTTAACCCACCATTTTGGCAAACTTCTTCGGCTTCTCCTAGCTGGTCCTCCAATTCTGCGTTGCCTCCTGGCAGAAACAATGGATATGGCATCCATTCCGCGCTTCTCAAAGCCGTCTCCAACGGGATTTGAATGTACAGTTCCTCTTCATTTCCTTTCTATTCCCCAACACAGTCTCAAATATTCGATTCACACTTCCATGGATCCAAAGTTTTGATATATCCCTCGAAATATCCACATGAAATCTACCCATGATATCCCATTGAAAAATACCTGAACCTTGCGGCTGCGGATGATTCCCCGAATCCTAATCATTCCACTAATCTCACGACGTGATGTCAGTACAATTCATCTAGAATTATGTCAATATCCCAAGAAATGGTCGGTTTATATTCCATTACACTCCGGTAATCAAACATAGTACTTGGACATCCCCCATTTAGTTCAATGATTTACCCAGCTATAAACCTCAATTTACAGAGGAATTTCCAGCCAGCTACAAGAGGGTAATCTATATTATCTCACTATATCATCATATCCAATTTATATATCCCATTATATCCCATTTACATTCTCTAATTATCCATTATATACCATTATATCCCATTACATATCCCATTTATATATCCCATTATGCACATTCACCATATCTTGACATTCTTTGATATTCCATCTCTTGATAAAAACATCCCAGATTTTTTCTTCTCTCAGATAGCCCACCAGCGGCCTGAGCCAACAGCCTCAATCTTCTGCACCACCTCATACCCCTCCACGACCTTTCCAAAGACCTCAGCTGCTCATCCTCCAGGACCCCCAAAACCCACAGATCGCAAGTGGCGAGAAAAACCCTGGTTCCCATTGGGATAAGTAGGGGCAATGTCTCAAAAAACTTGGGTGAACTAACCGTAAGCCACCTAAGATAAGTGGGATGAACTACCCAGAAGTCATCACCATTTGGATGGCTGGTAGACGTTTCCATAGCTGGATTGGGCCCCTGTTCGTTAGCGTTCAGTTGGTGAACATAACAATATTATAACAAGTGTATGATACTTAAGATCATATTTAGATGCTGTTATAAACCAACAAACATAATTGGGGGGCACCATCCTGTATGGAAAATCAACATGTTTAATGTGTAATTCAGCTATAACTGGCCATTTTCAATAGCTATGCTAAATTACCATGGAGTAAATGGCTGGTATAAACCATCTCCAAATGAAACACATGATTGGGTTTCCCACAGTAACGATAGTTGTATAAACCAATTTACCCATTGATAACATAGGTATGGAAATGTGAGAATCATTGATAACCCGCGAATTGGGGACTAGCCAGGGTTCCACCAAGCACTTTGGATTCGTGGCATGATCCTCTAAATATATCATGGGATATCCCATCCATAAGTTCGGATTCTAAGCCACGTGATTGTTGGGATATTCGGATATCTGGCCCCCATAGTTATCAATTAACCCCGCTTAAATGAGTGGAACTGCATCCAAGTATTCACCTGTTTATGGAGAAAATATGATCAAACCTATATAAAAATATCTACTGATCAACTATAAAAGGAAGAAGATAGCTGGGATTGGACGGGCAGACATACGAATTAAATTGGACAGTCACTTGACCCAGAACACATCTAAAATCCTGGGGATTGGGGATTAAGGATTTGTTTGTCTCCAGAATGGCTACGTAGCTCAAGCCCATATTTTGGCTGATTAAAAGCCCAATGTTGGGTTGTGAAATCCAAATTTGTTGATGCTAGAACCCAATTTTAGCTGGATGAATCACAATTTTGGCCGAAGAAAACACTATTTTAGCTGAAGAAAACACCATTTTGGCTGAAGAAAACGCAATTTTAGCTGAAGAAAACACAATTTTGGCTGAAGAAAACAACATTTTAGCTGAAGAAAACACAATTTTGGCCGAAGAAAACATTATTTTAGATGAAGAAAACACCATTTTGGTTGAAAACAACATTTTAGCTGGATAAAACACCATTTTGGCTGAAAACAACATTTTAGCTGAAGAAAACAACATTTTAGCTGAATAAAACGCAATTTTAGCTGAAGAAAACACAATTTTGGCTGAAGAAAACACAAGTTTCGCTGAAGAAAAGACAATTTTAGCTGAAGAAAACAACATTTTAGCTGAAGAAAACACAATTTTAGCTGAAGAAAACGCAATTTTGGCTGAAGAAAAGCCAATTTTAGCTGAAGAAAACACAATTTTAGCTGAAGAAAACACAATTTTGGCTGAAGAAAACACCATTTTGGCTGGATAAAACACCATTTTAGCTGAAGAAAACACAATTTTAGCTGGATAAAACACCATTTTAGCTGAAGAAAACATAATTTTAGCTGAAGAAAACGCAATTTTGGCTGAAGAAAAGCCAATTTTAGCTGGATAAAACACCATTTTAGCTGAAGAAAACATAATTTTAGCTGAAGAAAACACAATTTTAGCTGAAGAAAACACAATTTTAGCTGGATAAAACACAATTTTAGCTGAAGAAAACACTATTTTAGCTGGATAAAACACCATTTTAGCTGAAGAAAACACAATTTTAGCTGGATAAAACACAATTTTAGCTGGATAAAACACCATTTTAGCTGAAGAAAACACAATTTTAGCTGAAGAAAACGCAATTTTGGCTGAAGAAAAGCTAATTTTAGCTGAAGAAAACACAATTTTAGCTGAAGAAAACACAATTTTAGCTGGATAAAACACAATTTTAGCTGAAGAAAACACTATTTTAGCTGGATAAACCATCATTTTGGCTGAAGAAAACACAATTTTGGCTGAAGAAAACACAATTTTGGCTGGATAAAACACAATTTTAGCTGAAGAAAACACAATTTTAGCTGAAGAAAACGCAATTTTGGCTGAAGAAAAGCTAATTTTAGCTGAAGAAAACACAATTTTAGCTGAAGAAAACACAATTTTGGCTGAAGAAAACACCATTTTGGCTGGATAAAACACCATTTTTGCTGAAGAAAACACAATTTTAGCTGGATAAAACACCATTTTAGCTGAAGAAAACACTATTTTAGCTGGATAAACCATCATTTTGGCTGAAGAAAACACAATTTTGGCTGAAGAAAACACCATTTTGGCTGGATAAAACACAATTTTAGCTGAAGAAAAAACAATTTTAGCTGGATAAAACACCATTTTAGCTGGATAAAACACAATTTTAGCTGAAGAAAACACAATTTTAGCTGGATAAAACACAATTTTGGCTGGATAAAACACAATTTTAGCTGGATAAAACACAATTTTAGCTGGATAAACCATCATTTTGGCTGAAGAAAACTGCACCATTTGTTGGTGATGTCCTCTCCTTCCCATCCCATTGGGCTATCTTGGGTCATCCTGGGCCCCTGAACCACGTGCTTTCCGTCCAGGTGGGAGGTTTTGGTTGTGCCTCGGCTGCGGAGATTACCCATTTCTGGTTTCCGCATGCGAATCATGGTGATATGTATAGATAGATATATAATAGATATATGTATATGTACATATAAATATATATAAATATGGATCTGAGAAAAATAGGAAGATTTACTTGGATTTACCTGGGATAGAATGGATTACATTACCAACTTAATGTGATTTGGGTCAGTTTGGGTCTGTCTGAGAATGGGGTCTACCTCCATTTCTGGCCATATGAAGAATGCTGATTTTTCACCAATGGATTTAGGGATACCCTATCAGAAAAAACACACACAATCATATATGTATAGTGGTTGGTGGTATACCTACCCCTCTGAAAATATGAAAGTCAGTTGGGGTGATTATTCCCAATATATGGAAAAATGAAATTTATGTTCCAAACCACCAACCAGTATATAATATATGTATGTTTATATATATATGATTATCGTTTATATATTTGTAAATCTAAATTATACATGGTTGATTTATCGCCGTTATTTTGGATGATGTGGTGAATTATATCAATGATATGTTTTGTTTACCAGTAACAGGGGCCATTTTTGTTGGTATATTGGGTGAATGTTTATTTGATGTTTGATAGAGTTATAGACCAACAATGTGAAATTTGGATGCTGCCGTCGTATACCCGAGTTACCCAGAGGTATCGTAGTTCTGGACTCACTTACATTGAATTCTATTGGCATATGTTATTGGTAGAGGTGTTGCAAAGAGGGCCCCTAAACGGTTGGTCTGTTCGTTTGTAAACCTATTCAATCCCATTTAACTAAACATATATTAGCCACAAACCCTAGTTGACCTTAATAAAGAAATGCTGGCTATCTGACATGCTTTGCACCTCCGTCCTTCATGGGTCATATTTTAGTTGTACCAGTGTTATCAGTCGCCTTCGGTACAACCAACCATTCTGGAGGATCATCGCTAGTGGTTAGGAACTGGGGATATAATCGGTTAAACCCCATCTGTAGATGATCCATGATTTAAGCCCTGATAAGCACTTATCCCATTTACAGATGGGGTTAAATCCATGATAGGGAGGATCATCCCATGATATAATCGGATAATCCCATGGACAATCCATCCTTATCCCTGATTAATCTGTAAATGGGATGATCCATGATTATAATCCCATGGATAATCCCATATGACCTATCCGTTGGCCATCCACTTAGGCTTCGTTGACACGAACAGCTTCAATGGGCGCACTTTGTACATGATCCAGATGGATCCAGAAATCTCAGCTAAAGCACTCCTTACTTGCGCAAGAAAACTAAGGCCTCCTGCAAAAATCAAGGAAACACAAACAACGCACGAAAAAAGGGATATGATAGGGATTATGATAACCCATAGGATTGGTGATTAGTAGAAGTCCCTATGGTTTTCATAAACCCACTATCAATGAAAGGCAACCCGTCTGATTTCCAGATGATCTCGATCTCGGCCGTGGGACAATGCTGATTGTGGGGACCCCGTGGCCGACATCGCGAGTGGATGTGCAAATCAGACTCAAATATTTCACGAGTTTGTTTATGGGAGATATAACTAATGTCAACTCCGGATTCATAAACCATGGCTGACACAAATCGTGGGGGTAGCCTCCAAATAGTCACAATATGATACATTTTTATGGTACCCCCCAAATAGTCACAGCCGTTAACGGGATTTATTAATCCAGGGTTGACATTATAGTTCATGGGGTTTATTTTTACCAGCCTGTAGGGGATATATCGAACTACTCATTTTTGGGTTTAAAGTTAATGTACCAACATTCCACTGGGTCCAGCCTGTGTTTTTCCAGTGCGTCCCCACATTCGCCAGCATTTCCTGTGAGGTCTACCACTGTTGTGAGATTTATAGTTTCTATCCAGTCGATTATATCTCCCTCATTTCTTAAGGTTGAATCCTCCATTTTAAACAATGTATCAAGATGGAAAGTCAGTTTCCGACTTCGAATCTTAAATCACCTACAATGTGAGGCCACCCAGTTATAAGTTGATTTAGATTCACCCCAGTAACTATAGTCAAAAAAGTACCATAAACCATAGTGAAATTAGTTATTGGAGTTATAAACGCACCAACTTAGCTATCTTGGGGGAGTAGCTAGTTCGTTATTTGCTAGATATATTGAACTAGTATTCATGGGGTGAACATAAACCAACTTATAGGTGGGTTTATAATCCATTAGTTAGATATATCTACCATAAACCATAGTTATTGGAGTTATAAACGCACCAACTGAAAGCTCTCGTGGCCGGCCTCCATCGCGTCATGGGAAATCTTCCGCTGCCTGTGGATGTCCTTCCCCCCAAAAACGGCCATAAATCAGCTGCAGAATCGCCGTATATTTTTATAAATCACCTTATATTAAAATCCCAGAATGTTCTTGGTTATACTGAGTTATACTGAGTTATACTGAGTTATACTGAGTTCTGGGCCCTGGATTTTTTTTGTTAAGTGGTTAGTAACAGTTTTTTTTTTCTGGCCAAAGGAAGGATTTTCACTCAGGCACTAACAACTAATCCCCATGGCCATCTAAGCATACTAACTGGCTTCTTGGGTACTAACCAACCAGTATGTTCTTCTTCATTTTACTATAAATTCCTATGTTTTTTCTTGGTTATCTCATGTTATACCCCTATGTTTCATTTTTTTTAAATACCATCTGGTTATTTAACATAGCCATGGAACATCACCATTTTTCATAGGTAAACCAGCTGTAAATGGGCCATCTATACCATGGCTACGTTAAAACAACCAAGGGGCACAGGAAGAACTGGGATCCGTTGGTGTTGGGCCCGGCATTGGCCATGGAGAGAATGCCAGGACCCGTGTGCTCCAGTTGAAAGCCTTCCTGGGCGTCAAGCAATGATTCAACCGATGGTTAATGATGGTTAATGATGATGGTTAATGATGATGGTTATTATATATGGTTAATGATGGTTAAAATGGCTAAACTAAGTCTGGTTGGGATGTAATCCCTATGGCCCTATGCTTATAAATGGTAAATATATAATCATGATATATCTGGTTGGTGGTTTTAACCATCTTGAAAAATATTAGTCAATGGGAAGGATTATCCTATATATTATGGGAAATGAAAAATGTTTGAAACCACCAACCAAATATATATAGTTGATCATTGGTAAGTGTATGTATTTAATATCATATGTATATATTCGTTAAACAATGATTTAGTAGTTGGTATGTGTATATATCTATTATTATTATATAAATATAGTCTAGTTGATTTGTAAATGATTTATATAATTCGTGACTATTAGTTGACGTGTATATATATATGTATAGTCACTGTATAGTGACTATCTAATGATTATTAATGAGCGATTGTTAGTTGGTATATATATATATTATTTTGTATATTATGAGATATATATATATATTATGATTATTAGTATATTAAATGTACATAATATATTAAATGTATACAGTGATAATTGTCATGACTTTTGCATATATATATATATATATTGTAAATGTTGCTTTTGAGTGATTGTTAAATGATTGTGTTCTGATTATAAAGTCGTGACGATTTAACCAAGACACGGCTATTCGACTATATGATTTAACCAACTCATGGGATTATTGAAAGGGGATATTCCTAACATATGTTTTCCCCATGATGGGAAAATACCCGGCCTGGTAAACGTTTACATAGCTATGGAAAATCTCTATTTTTTCTGGGTAAATCCACTATAAATGGCTAACTGGTTGGTATATAATGTCAGCCCTGGATTAATAACCCCCTAGGCTGTTTAATTAGGGGGGTATTTTTTAAGTCTTAGGGGGGTATTTTTTAAGTATCAAATCATGACTATTGGAGGAGTACCACCCTAATTAATAAACCATGGTTTATTCATCCGGGGTTGACATTGTTGAAAGGGGAAAATCATGGCCAATCTTAGATACCCTGCAAAAAATGACAAATTCTTCGCTGGTTAGTGGATATTCCCATTGATACCAAAAGACTAAAGGACTAGTTTGTACCCATCTAAGATTGACCTAGAAATCACAAAAGAAATGGATCATGATGGTTCTTGGTTTGCCACCAATCTGAACGCTGGGCAAAAATGGAGCGACATATGCTGCACCAAGGCTGGTAGGAGCGTGAAATGCCATTGAGCTGCGACAAAAGGCAGATTGGGTTTAATACATGTACATGTTCTATCAACTTTCTGAAACACGAATATGTCAAGCATGGCAATCGGAAATCCCCTATAAATTGGTGTTTTAATGGACCAATAATCAATAGGGTACCAAATTTTAACTCATATGGTTTTCCCCAAGAATTAGGCCCACAACCCATTCGGTTTATCATATTCATCCCCGTTCTTCCCCATGAAAAATGCCTGTTGTACACGTGTCTTCAACATCATGATGTAAGAATTCTGTAATGGATATCCAACCATCATCATCTGCAAAATGACGCTTCCTTGGGTAGTTTTTTTCCAACCTGCAGCTGACATGGTCAATCTTTAATAGTTCGCAAAAAAACGTTTCTGGTTATAGGTATTGGGTGTTTTCCCTTTAAAGCGAAAACAACAACAGGAATATATAAACTACCCATGCACGGTTGGGGATGCTTATGTTTTACCGAGGATCATCTTCAAACTTCTCACCATAGATGGACTTGCCACCTGCAGTCAAAATGGCCATCATGGAGCCATAGAGCACGAGGCAAAGTCAAAAAGTACCATCTGGTTATGACTAACATAGCAAATTGGGATAATCATACCCATATGCGAACCATGGTGCTGGAATAGTTACCGAGTTATACCCCATAAATCCTGGTGATGGGTATACATATTATTTAACCATCTGGTTATGACTAGCAGTTTGCCATGGAAAATCCCAACCATAAATGGAGGTTTCTAGCTGGGAAAATCATCTATTTCAATGGGCCATGGCTTCCATGGCTATGTTAAATACCCAAAGGGTAGAAATGATTTCAGAAATGTAGTGGTAAACTGGTAAACCCCCCAAACCAATGTGGAACTGTTTTGAAGTATATTCAGAAACATCCAAGAAACTCTAAGAGTTGACTCAAACGCAAAAAGGGCCTCGTATTTTGGGGGGACTTCGGGACCTCCAAAATCAAGATCTTCACTCATTTCTACAATGGTACACATGGATTCAGACTTGCAATTGTTAAATTAGATATACGTTTAATAATGTCTACAGCATCTATATTACTCCATATCTGTCTCTTGTCTATATTCATTTCAATACCGTAAAATATCTGCATGTAAAATATGTAAAGCTTCCTGCCGGAACCCTGGCAAATCACCCAAATTTCCGTCAAGATCGTCAATGACTGGTTGGTGGTTTCAACCCCCTGAAAAATATTAGTCAGTTGGGATCATTATTCCCAATATATGGAAAAAACAAAATTCATGTTCCAAACCACCAACCAGATTATATCATATTATGTAATATCCATTAATATTATCCATGAAATAATCCGTTATTATCCATGATTTAACCATCATTATTATATACTATTACCAGTATACTATTCCTTATGACATCTTATGACTGGGGTGATTAATATACACTAGGTAATATATAATCATATATAATCAATGATGATCTCATATATAAGATCGTCAATATAATCAATATAGTCTATTAACCATTATTATATACTCTATCCAGTATTGACCATTAACATCCATTAACCATTTGGTTGATTTCCTTTGACCCATTGACGGAATGGTTCCAACCAACCTGACGGCCCATCCCATCATATCCCATCCAAAACCGGAGAAAAAAACGCCGCCTGTCCCGTTGTGATTGGTGAAGTCGCCACCTTGTGACGAGCCACTAGGATATACAATCAACTATATATAGATATATATGTTTGATGTGTATATATATATATATATGTATATGTATATATATAAGATGACTACATTTAAATATAAGGATTTTAAAATATACGGGTATTTTAAACTGTCTCCGGCAAGGTTTTCCTTGGCGCGCCCAGCCATTAAAAAATACGGAATCCGATTCATTTAAACATACGGTAGCTACATTTAAATATAGGAACTGGTATTTTATACTACGTCCTGGGCCCTATCTATATATCTAAATGTTGTTACCGTATATTACTCATTGGGATATAATAATGGGTTATTAATGCCCCCTATGTGACCCAAATCCCAATGGGAAAGCTCCAGCTTCACTATGGTTTATAGGGGATATATCTATTGTATATCATTGTATGTAGTGGTATTTCTATTTCAATTGTTAATATGAGGTAACGCCCAATGGGAAAATGTATGAGAAAACACATCTATACATTACAAATGGATAAATTGGGATTTCCCCCAATATAATATCAATGGCTACGTTTGTGGGCTTACAACTAGCGGGATATAACCAACTAATTATGGGATTGAAACGGTGGTAGATATATCCAACTAGTTTTTTTTCTTGGGTTTATAACCACCATGAAAACTAATTGGATATACCCTCTGGTAGTTTAACATAGCTATTGAACATTGCCCATTTATAGTTGATTTACCTATTAAAGATGGTGATTTCCCATAGCTATGTTACTTTACCAGAGGGTATCTACCATAAACCCAACAGTGAAATGTTAGTGTTATAAACTAACTGAGCAATTCCGGACTGGGAGACCACCTCGTGTAGGAATAGGCACTCAAACCACAGATAAGTTGGGTTGGGTTTCAGCCATGCCAGCTTTATAGCTTTGGAATTTTGGGTTGGTATATCATCTTAGTTCGATGGGGATACCAGTATTGTTCGCGAAAATTTGATGGTTTATAGCACCCATATCCACCCATAAAAATGGTAAGTCACTGGGGATGGTGGATCCTCTTGTTCTACCAACATTCCAGTGCTTCACCGACATAAATTATGGTCTCCCCTCTGGTAAACGTTTACATAGCGAACTGGAGAATCACCATTTTTTTGGGTAAATCATCTATAAATTGCTCATTTTTCATAGCTATGTTTCTATACTGGAGGGTATTCCATTCATGTTTGGTCACTGAGACTTCAATTGGTTTCACCCCAATCGAGCAGTGGGACGGACTGGGGTTTTGAGGCAGTGCCAAGATTGAGCCATCGGCTGTGATCATTGGCGAAGACACCATTTTTACAATGTGGTGCCCCAGTTCGTTAGCTAATTGGTTTATAACTTCAATAACTATGGTTTATGGTAGATATATCGAACTAGTTAATGGGGTTTATAAACCAACTTATAACTGGGGGGCACAACCTTGTAAGAGCAAACGACATCACTATTTGGCCATGGAAAATACCTCCTCTATCCCATTGTACTGCGAGCTTAGTACATATTCCTCTTAGGGTTTAAATAATCCCCAATAGCACATGAATAAATCAATTTGTCTAATGTCTATCCGATATGAACCCAGCAACAAGGTATTCTAATGGCTCGGGTGGAAACCTTTATCTTCAACAAAGTTCTTTTTCCATCCCAGTTTATCATCAGCCAGGGTCTGCCCAACAAAAAACATTAGTTATGACATCACTTAAATTTCTTCAAAAAAACATCAAATTCATCCCAGTTTAACATCCAGGGTCTAGCCCTAGCTGCCTGGTTACATTGGTTTTTAAGGGGACGGCCTTGGCACATGAAGTCTGGAATCACTCGGTGAAAGGTGCTCTCCTGGCATCGTGGTTCACAGGTATTCACAGGGATCCAATGACATTTCCAGGGGCTGGGTGATGATAGAACTGGATGATGGGAAAATTTAATGATCATGGTAAATGGGTTTTTACCAGTAAATATGGAAATTTAATCATAAATCATGGAAACCCCCATATTTAATGGTAAAAAACAATGGTCTCCGGTGAAGATTTTCCCACCAAAACCAATCCATTGATGTGAATCATGAAAATTCATGAGAACATGGAGAACAAAAAATTAAGAGGGGGGCCCCTGAGATAGACTTTTGTTTGGTTTTTTTAGGTGATATATCTGGGAATTGTGGTAGATATGGAAGGGTGAACAAAAGTGGTTGGTGGTATACCTACCCCTCTGAAAAAATGATGGAGTTCGTCAGCTGGGGTTACTATTCCCAACTGAATGGAAAATCATAAAAACCATGATCCAAACCACCAACCAGTTTCACAAATGCCTCTATCTGACCATTCCCCAATCTACATTGCGAGATAGGCAATTTTTGACTTGGATTTGCTGATTCGATGCTTCAAAAAAAAAACATGCAGAGATGCCCCAAAAAGATTTCCCCAGACATGGTGGATTTTTGATTGGGAACATCAAACAATCACCTTAAGAAAACACATGGTTTTGAAGGTTTCATGTTGAGTATTGGCGGACTGGAAGCAGTGAAGCCTGTCTGCAGGAACGGTATTTCTTTGATTTATCTCCACCTGGAGACCAAAACCTGATCATATGGAGATTGATTTCAGGCAATCCCAAGCCAAATAACAAGGTGGTGCGGTGGTGCCCCAGATTTTGAACTAAGTTTGTGCCAATAACTCCAATAAGTGTTGGGTTTATGGAACAAACATAATCATAATCATTGATACATGACGGAATTCCCAATTTCTATCCATGTCTAGATGAATTTCCCATATTTTCCGGGGGTTACCTCATATTAATTGAAATACCACTACATACAATGATATACAATAATTATAACATCCCCTATAAACCATAGTGAAACTGGAGTATTCCCATTGGGATTTGGGTTATATAGGGGGTATTAAGAACCCATTATTATATCCCAATGAGTAATATATATATATATATATATATACACATTGCCAATCTTAGATACCCTGCAAACAATTAAATTCTTTGCTGGTTGGTGGATATTCCCATTGATACCAAAAGACTATGTGGGATTAGTTTGTACCCATCTAA
>Ga0126342_10005849_pt1 | contig 21639 bp, 17 predicted proteins | sample Cyp1metagenome_FD_92528 | JGI IMG/M metagenome (GOLD analysis project Ga0126342, IMG submission 92528) | Coral microbial communities from Lord Howe Island, Old Settlement Bay, Australia - Cyphastrea 1 metagenome | ecosystem: Host-associated > Invertebrates > Cnidaria > Coral ... | reverse complement strand
GTGCGATTAGTTAACCCTCATTGCCTTGCCACATCTCCTGCGAGCCCCTGCGGGAAAACAGAACGGCATCACGTTGAAGCATGTGACAGGTGAGCCGGCGGAACACGCCAACGGCGGTTAAATTTAGCGATATTTAACGTAATGTAATGTAATGCAATGCAATGTAATGTAATTTAGCGATATTTAAGGTAATGTAATGTAATTAATGTAATGTAATGTAATGGAATGGAATGGAATGTAATGTAATGGAATGTAATGTAATGTAATGTAAGGTATGTGTGTATATGTGTGTGTATGCATATTGTACAAGCCTCCGCGGGCTTCCCATAAAAAGACTCAAAGAAATCGAACAAAATACCCCTTTGAGGTCTACAGGCTGTACTCCGCCATCTTCACCTTGCTCCAGTTCCAATCTTGTCTCCAATCTCCTGGCAGAAAAGATGACCCATGCACCCCATCCGCCTAAGACCACCCCCAGTTTTCGGGAACCCAAAATACGTAGATCCAGTCCCAGGATTTTCAGGTGTGTATTTGTTGTTTCGGGAAATTGACTACTGGGGATTTGACAAAAAATACAGGAGGCTCGCGAAAGTAGATTCCAAATTGTTGGTGGGTTTGCAAGTGATAAAATATGAAGTTTAAAAAAACATCTTCAGCAAATTTGTGACTATGAATAGTTAAGTTTTGCACTGATTTTGGTAGGGTTCCATTTGAACAAGCTAACTACTCAATGTGTGGTTCTACGGTTTAAGTTGCTTAAAGTCTGGTGACCACTCAGGTTTCCTAAACTACGGGGCTGGCAAATGCCTGGCATCAAACCTACGACTTTCTCCACGAAACAGGCTACCAGATTGAGAACAGTGAGAAGTCTCGAGCTTGGAGACCGATACCCCTGAAACAGGGCCTGCAAAATATGGAATCATATAATCAAACTGGGACCCCTCACTTTTTGCAGCTTTTGAAGTGGCTATTCCTTTCCAAACAGAGCCTTAATAATTCCACATGCGCACCCCTGTTGGCGTCCTTTGGCCCAATCACCTTTGCCCCACCAGTAGTCGTCACCTGTGCCACGGCCACAGGGGTAATGCAAACAATGGAGTCCTTATTCAAGTCATGAGATTATGGCATCATGGGAAAGTTACCACCAATAACTGGAGGAATCTTAGCAACCAAAATGGGGAATCAAGATTGCCTTTCGGGGTTGTCAGGTGCCCAAATCAGGGATACTTCCCTAAGTACGTAAAAATATCAACATCTGCGGGTCGGGGGTCTGAAATTCTTACCTCTGTTATATGGCCAGCCTTCCCAGCTATTCACAAGAGGTTTTATACCTTCTCTAATCGGGATTGGCATGCGTTGGTGTGATGGGGCAGAAAAGGAGCCCCGCTATCTTCTCTACTTGCCGATAGCGCGTAGTGTTCCGTGTCACACGCGTTTCTTGGGGTTCTTCCCAGCATCAAGCCCGCCCGGCCATGGCCTTTCCAGCCCTTGCCGGGCCAGTCCATGCCTTGGGAAATCAGGCAGGGCCCTGCTGGGAACCCTACGGCCTTCCGCCTCCCGTGACATTTGTTGAGCCAGTGACTCGGTTGATTCAGAATTCACTGATTCAACGTTTGAATGAGTGCTTGGTTGTTCTTGATGTGCCACTCAAAGGGGAAAAGAACATACAATCACATCTATTAAACTATTAATTAATCCCATCATCCCCCTGATTGAACTCCCCGGTATGGGTCCGAAAAATGACCCACTGAAATACAAAGCCGTGCATTTAGGGGTCCCAAATGGAAGGCCATGTACAATTCCCGAAGCTTCGTCCCACCATCCCATGTTTGTTGCAACATATCAGCATCATCGCTGACATATCCCACATAATAAGGCTTGCTGAATTGCCCGCACATAGTGCAAATGACATTTCATTCCGTGTCTTGGCCATTCTCAACACCATGCTCCAGAAATATCGGGACATGTACCAGCACACTGCGATCATTGCATCAGCATGATCGTGACTCCCAAGCGTTGATGGCTAGCTGAAGCAGTGTGTAACCCTAGTTGGTAAACCCCCCGTGACATGTTTTGTCCCATTTCTCGTGGGATTTTACACAATTTAAGATAGAATGATCAAGGTAGTGAAGCCAATCGAGCTAGTCAAGCAAGCATGCAGCAGCTATGTGCAGCTAAAGAAACCCCAGTTTTTTCCTCTCTCTTTGCCCTTGCCTTTCCACGTGGCGAACAGCCCGAGGTGAGCAATAATGCCAAACGTTGCATCGAACCAGGGCAGCAAGCTTGACACATAGCAGGATTGACCCAAAAGTAGATAAAATGGCGTCAAAATTGCTGATTACAAGAAATGCGTATCATTGCGTTTATGCTGCGGAGATCATTTGATGAGTATATGGTATCAGTATACGTCTTCATGTCGGGGCCCCATCTTCTCCATAGATTACGCTACATCCAGAAACTTGATTGAGGCATGTGGTTAGATTGTTCCTCGGCCGAAATTGAAGGTAAATAGCACAATGGAACACCAAGCTATTCATTGCCTTTTCCATCTCTAGAAGTCATGGACGTTTGGAGAAAATGGATTTCTATGTTCGGACCTGGGCACGGATCAGTTCACAATAGCAACCTCATTTTCCCTCATCAGCTGATAGTCCCAAAGGCGGCATGTCTCGCCCATTACATCTATTTCATCCCTTAACTGTCCATTGAAAATCTACTTTTGCCGCATCAGTACATATATAGAAAGATAAAGAATAAATAGGTAAGTATATGTATATATATATGCATACACGTATGCAGCACGGATAGACATTATAGAAGAAAGTTCAGAAGTCAAACTTCCAACAAAATGGACAAATAAAGCAGCAGAGGTGGGAAGAGTCAGAAAAGAGAAAGAATAAGAAAGAAGATCAGAGAAGAGAAGGAGTCAGAAGAAAGAAGATCAAAGTGAGCGAAAAGGTAGAAAGTGGCGAAACACTGTGTTTTTTCCAACGTTTTGTGGCCCAGAGGGTCGCAAAGCAGGCTCGCCAAAGCGGCGGGCGCCGAGCCATCTGGGAAGAGGAGAGCTGAAAAATTGCATGCTGTTGTGGCGCGAAGCACACTTGGAAGCCAAAACGTGCAAGACACACCATGTTCGGACACTTCCGGATGTTGAGATGTGGAAAAAAGCGCACTCCGTTGTGGCGCGAAGCACATTTCGAAGTCAAAATGTAAAAAAACATACCATGTTTGGACCACTTTTGCACGTTCAACCGTCGCTTTGTGTGACTCACGCCATGGATTCTGCACCTTGTCAAAAGCGATTCAAACGTGTGGGTTCTGTAGCATTTTCAAAAACGATGGCAAGCGTGGGACATTTTAAGACGATCTGCACAGATGCATGTCGCGTGGCAGGCGCAGTACGAAAGACATCTTCATCAAAGATTTTAGGAGGTTAGGGCGCGGGTGGCATTTTGGAGCATCAGATCTTCAGGTTTGCTCAGATGATTTTGCGTGACAGGTCCAGCACTTCGTATGGCCTGGCCTCCCTTTTTCGTCGCAGGCGCAATACTTTGGACAGGTGGAGTGGGAAAATTGAAAAATGCAGTCGTACGAGGCCGTCAGCTCTGCACTCAACTTTCCATTTTCGAAGGAAGTCTCGCAGAACGTTTTTGATGTGGTCAAGTTCGAAAATGGAGTGGACGAAGTCTCACAGAATTTCGTCGCTTTGGAGCTGTGACCTTCCATTTTTTGAGGGTCTCGCAGAATTGCTGCGTTTTGGACCTGCCAACTATCACTTTTGAAGGAAGCTTCACATAGATAGATAGGTAATGATAGTTAGAGATAAACGATAAATAGATAGCTAGGTATATAGCTAGAGAGAGAGAAGGAGAGAAGGAGAGAAGGAGAGAAGGAGAGAAGGAGAGAAGGAGAGAAGGAGATGCAGAGCTTCCACCACCTTTCGGTCCATCAGTTCGCTCTGCCAGCCAGGCGCCGCAACAACTAAACTCTCCTGTAGGTTTCCTATCTTTGAAGCGTCCACCACCGCCTTGTGCGGTACTACTGGTATAGGTCATTACAACCCATTGAAAATCTATGAATTTACTCATATCCGAGCCGGTTCTGCCCCCAAAGCAGAAGGCAAGCCTAGGCTTGCGTGACTCTCGCCTTTGCCTGCCACCAATGCGCTTCATACCCCTCTTGGTAGGTCGACCCTGGTAAAAAGTGACGCCTACTGCTTGGAATGGCGGCTTCAATCATGTAGCTGTTGATTGTAATCAGCACCCTCCAGCAGGCAAACATGGAAATGAGAAATGCGCATGGTTCCTCGAAAAGGGTCTGCAGGTCATAGGGTTTGGAATTTCGTCAATATTTCCAAAGGAAAACCATGTGTGGCCACAAAGAAACAAAGCCATTTCCCCCCATCAAACATCCCCGAAAACCTTGGTGGAATGTGGTAAAACTGTTCAATTTTGGGGTCCCACAAAGAGGAAACTGATGCCTTTGCCCTTGAGCCAGGCTTTGCCCTTGCTGATGCCGATCTCTTCTTCATCGTCATCATCAGTTTCCTCTTCCTGCCAGATGTGAAGATGTCGGCAATTTTTTGTGTGGTAAACCGGGCCATTCTGGAGGTTACAACAGCTCATGCCGGGAATATGAGCCATAAAATTTTGGAGCCAAGTTTTCTTTCACCCTAGTTTTCTGCCCTGCTGGAATTTCGATTCTATTCCATTTCTGACATTCTGTAGCAGGACATTTCGACTTTCCCAAGAGGTGCTAAGACAGGACTGCATGCCCTTGAAAATCATTGAACATAGCATGAATGCATCGTCAATCTGACATAGACATTCATCGTTGCCATTTCAATCTTTCTCTTGAAAGCCGCAACCCGGGTATCAAAACTGGCAACAAAAATTGCTGTGGATAGATGATTTCCTCTAACGATGAGGACTTCCAATGGCCGGGTTCGATCACCATCTCGAAACTTATTGGTTGCTTAAAATCTACCTATATATATATATGTTCACTGCTGAAAACACCAAATTCTGGCTGGTTACATCCCACCTCTTACCAATGATTCTTTGGTCAAACAAAGTTAATAAATCAGAATATATCTTCCAACTTTTGCATCCGAATGAGGATTTGTTGCTTTTTCTCTTCCAATTTTGGACTTGTTCTATTGCTTCTCTAGTGATATCCCAAGTTTGACCTGTCGCCAGTTGCTCCACAAAACCTGGACCATGAGACGATCTCCTGGACCGGCTCCGGTTCTTCATCGTCCGACGGTGGGGCGACCTGCGCTTTGCCTCGGGTCAGGCAGGCAACTGCTCCAAGACAGGTCTCTGTGCATGGGTGCCGTGAAGATAGATATGCACACATATACATCATATACTATGTATGTATATATATATAATTATATATATAGATATATATAATTATATATATATATATATAATTATAATTATATGTTTATATATACATGTGTGTGTGTCTATGTAGGCTGCATACACGTATAGACACTACGGAGGAAGGGAGGGAGAGACGGAGAGGGAGAGAGTTCCAAATGGCCGTCTACTCCTAATAAAATAGATTCTGAGCGTTCTCCCCTCTCTTTACGGCTCTTATCTCCATGTTCCTGGCTCAACATTGTTTGCAAAATGGCTCATCTCGCCTATAATTCGCTGAACCCATTGGTAAACTCTCAAGGTTTGCCTTGAAAAGAGCTATTGAATGTTGCTCTTCAATGAAAGTAAATCTTAAATCATTAAAAGATCGCGCAGGCTCCTTTCATCTTGGTGCCCAAGATGCCTTTGGCTTTGCCGTCAGAGGCAGAGGCCGCAACTGGAGGCATCCTGGGTGCGAGCTCTGACTCTGGTCGCAGATGTTTGATGATGTGTTTTGTCCTTTGGAAGATCCCTTTTTTGGATGTTCGGAGTCCAGGTGTTGAAATTCTGAAGGGGTACAGGTACAGTACTACATTTTTGCATGCTCCAACACCCCAATTCATGGGGACCCATTTGAACCACCAGCGTGTGAGCTGACCCCCCCTCCAGTCGTTGTGGTGAGCTGCGGCGGCTCTTCTTCAATTTCTTCAACCAACTCCTCCACCTCCTCCACCTCCTCCAACTCCTCCACCTCCTCCACCTCCTCCTCCTCCTCATCTTCACAGTCGACCTCAACTTCCACCTGGCAAGACCCTGTGCTGGAAGACTTTATGACATCTTCATAGACTCATCCTCTTGGAAACCTCCATTTAAATCCGGTGAATCGGATGGTTTGCACCCTTCAATAGCCAAAACATCCAATTGCACATTCCTGTTTGTCCTCGTTGCCGCGAGGATATCATGTCACACATCCCTATCACTGGCCTCCACGTCTTCTTCATCTTCAGGGGGCGGCGGTCCTACCACAGCGGTCCAAGGAGGTTGGGTTTCGATAGTTCCTCCAGACACATCAGCTTTTGTTAGTCGTTAGTGGCTCAACCAGCAATGATTTTCACACAGACGCAACCCCCCAAAAAAAAAACACACACAATTACACAATCGATGAACCCAATTGGATGCTTCGAAGACCCAGCCTGGACTAGGTTCATCCCAACCTCCGCCTCCTTGGCCTTTGCCCTTGCCTTCAGTGACGGCACCACGTTGTTTTAACTGGCAAAGTTCCACTTTAAGACTTAAACTTCACAGCAAAGCCATTCAGCGCATAGTTGGTGAAATTCAGAGCCATTCAGGGCCTACCATCATTGCTGCGACCTTTGCTACAACCAGTTCGTTGGGAGTTGCGGAAGATGGTGCCAGATGTCTTGGGCAGGCAACCTGTTTGACCTGCTCAAGTTTCTCCAGCTTACAGGTGTTTGACCCAAACCTGTTACCGAGTCCCCGCTGTGACACATCGGTACTGGCTACATGTTGCCTCTAAGCCCATGACATCTCACTATCATCCCCGATCAAATATGTGTATGTGTGTATGTATGTATGTATGTATGTATGTGTGTGTGTATGTATGTATGTATGTATGTATGTATGTATGTATGGACGGACGGACGGACGGACAGTTGGATGGATGGATGGATGGATGCATGCATGCATGCATGCATGCATGCATGCATGTATGTATGCTGTATGCATGCATATGTGTATGTGTGTAGGTGTGTGTCTGTGTATGTATGGATGTATATATAAATGTATATATAAATGTATATATAAATGTATATATAAATGTATATATAAATGTATATATAAATGTATATATAAATGTGTATATAAATGTATGGATGTATGGCTGGATGGATGGCTGGATGGATGAATGGATGAATGGATGTATGCATGCATGCATGCATGTATGTATGTATGTCTGTGCGTGTATGTGTGTATGTGTGCGTATGTTGTTTTTTATGTGTGTATGTGTATGTGTATATGTGTGTGTATGTTGTTTTTTATGTGTGTGTGTATGTGTGTATGTATGTATGTATGTATGCATGCATGTGTGTATGTATGTATGTGTGTATGTGTGCGGATGTGTACGTATGTATGTATGTATGTATGTATGTATGTATGTATGTATTGTAATGTAATGTAATGTAATGTAATGCAATGCAATGTAATGTAATGTAATGTATGTATGTATGTAGGCATGCATGCATGCATGTATGTATGCATGCATGAATGTATGTATGTATGTGTGTATGTGTGTATGTGTGTATGTATGCATGCATGTGTGTATGTATGTATGTATGTATGCATGCATGTGTGTATGTATGTATGTGTGTATGTGTGTATGTGTGTATGTATGTATGTACGTACGTACGTACGTACGTACGTATGTATGTATGTATGTATGTATCTATGTATGTATGTATGTATGTATGTATGTGTGTGTATGTATGTATGTATGTATGTCTGTATGTATGTATGTCTGTCTGTCTGCATGTATTTATGTATGTATGTTTGTTTGTTTGTATGCATGCATGCATGTATGTACGTACGTACGCGTGTATGTATGTATGTATGTATGTCTGTGTGTGTATGTGTGTGTATGTGTGTGTGTGTATTTGAGTATGTATGCATGCATGTGTGTATGTATGCATGCATGCATATATGTATGTATATTTGCGTGTGTATGTGTGTGTGTATGTGTATGTGCGAATGTGTGTACGTATGCATGCATGTATGTGTGTATGTGTATGTGTGTATGTCTGTACGTAGGTATGTATGTATGTATGTATGTGTGTATGTATGTATGTATGTATGTATGTATGTATGTATGGATGTGTGTATGTATGTACCGAAATGCTTCCAATCAATGTTCTTGATACTCTGATCTGGGAACAGAAAATCCGTTGAAATCTGGAGTGGTCACCATATGGTCATAAGGTACCTGGTGATTCAAACATGGCTAGCTGGCCAGCCCCACCATTAAATCGGCATCTACATATTGGAAAATCATTCTTGTAAATTGGTAATTTTCCAGCTAGCCATGTTGGATTCCTAGCCAAACTGAAATGGGAAGATCATGGGGATATATGATGGAAATATGTCTAACGAAATTGCAACCATCTCTTGGGATCCTCGGGAAATCGTCTGTAAAATATATCCTCTCTTTCCCTATTCGGCATACCCCATGTTCAGCCACCCCAGATATAATATACGTATCAAGTTGGTCATATATGTCCCACTATACCCCCTTGGATCATATCATATCAATATCATATCATACCATATCAATATCCCCATTTACATCCCCATTTGTAGGTAGATCATATGAGGATAACCAAAAGTCATCCAGAAATGGGTCGCGTCTTACGGTCCAAGGCACCAGCGAAACTGGTCTCCGCTTTTCGGTTGCTGGGCTCCTGGAGCACCAACAAAAGGGCGCCGGGCTGCGACCACCAAATCCCTTGGCATATTCCCAAGAGGATAGAAAAGTATGTAAGTTGCAAATCATCTGTAGATTTATATGCTTTTATTAATGATTGTTGTGTAGACTCTTGCTTGTTTCATCCTTTGGCAATTTGGGGAATTGCTAAATACCTACAAAACCTAGAGATTTGGACAAAAATAAACCGGACAGGCCTCTGGTTGCAGCTGATCGCCCAGATCTTCGGGATCTCCCGAATCTTCGGGACCGCTCCAATCGTCAGGATCAGGCTGCCTAGGCACCCAGCCCTGGGGCCTGGGACTTCTCAGTGGGGGGGGGCATTCATCGTGACAAAAAGTAAGTCACAAAGCGGTTCAAAGAGCAAGAACGGGGTTTCTTCTAGCACTGACCCGGCAGAGGTTGTCAGCATTGATCCATATTCATATGGAACAAATCGCCAGTTCAGATCGATACCTGCTACCTACTGCAATACAACCAAATCAACAGGGCTGGGATTTTCCACTCAACCACATTGGTCGACTACAGAAAGTCAACCAAGATAAAGTAGAAACTCTCGGCGAAAATTGGCAGTGGGTTTATCCCATTGATATTCTCAATGTATCTCCACATTTCGTTGCATATATCATCATATATCCCTACATCATTACATCCCAACCGAACTGTGGAATCTCCAAGAAAATCACCAACCCCCATAGGACCCTGCTGATGTTCCATCACCAGTGTGCTTAAAACATCCCACCCCGCTTGTTTTTCTTGCTCCCTCTGATCCAAGGAACTGTTCCCACAGCTGATCAAACACCGCCAGGGCCGCATCTTCCTCAAGATCCTTCACTTCCTCCTCAGGAGGACCTGGTTATCCGAAAAAACTGGGGTGCTGCCCCCAATCCTTACAGTAGAGTAAGTTAACTGTTGGATTTATGGTGAAGATGGTAGATACAGCTAGAGTTAAATGAGTTTATAAGCCAACTTAAGCAAAAATATGCGGGAAACCCCAGAAAAAAGACTGTAGGGGCAATCCATTGACTTTTGGGATGGAAATGTTGGGGCCTATAGAGGGCATGTTTCACATTATATAGAGGAATAGGATGTCTAATAACGGCTTCAATAGATATTAGATGTGGACTTTAAGTACTTCGTATATCTTCGTGTGCTGTACCTTCTGAGCCAGTATGTGGGATATGAGTTGGCGGATTAGGTACCTTCTCAGCAGTCTTCAGATCCGTAGGTGTTATTTTCTGAAAATCAATTCTTAATGAATGAAATAAGCAGATGGCTCACTCACTCCGGTATTCCGGAGCAGGGGCACTACGTGATAATAACGGGGACATCGACAGAATTGGGAAACCTGCCAACGGACACATAGTGATGTGCGTACAAAAACTGGATGAGTGGCTGGTCTTCCCAGCGCGGGGCCAAAGGAAAATGCCGTGAAAATATGTGGATCTCAGATCAGATCCCTGACATATTCATACCACTCAGAAACACTTCATGACCCGGTGCCCTGGGATTATGCAACCTACATCTGGGTTTTGAACAGCTTCACTGGCTAATTTGACCCCCTGAAAGTTGCGACCCCTAGAATCCAACGGTTTATCATGCTTTATCCTCACTTTCCCCATTTGTTGCCCATTTTAGGGGCTTAATTACCCTATTTGTGCAGACACATTCCAGCTTGTATTGTTCATTATGTATCCCATTATACCCCCATGAAATCCCAAGTTTGCCATTGGTATGTCACTGTCCCATTTCTAGTTCATACCCTCCCCCTGGTTCCACACACCTGCATAGACGTGCCCCAGCAGCGCGAAAGCCCCACCACGCATGCTGAAGCCGTCCTCGCAATTTTGAGACGGCCCAGGAATTGACAAATGGAATTAAAATGTGGTAAACCCAGTGTTGAGAACAATCAGAACAATAAAATAAGAAGGAGAATAGGGATTCAACCGGAAAATGATTTCCCCGAGGATGTAAACAATCAAACTTTTTTCTGAGGGATGGCTCCAGTAGCGGCCTCACAATGAAAGAAAATGTGCCAGGAAATCTTGGGAATCTGCAATTCGCTGGTCACCATCCCAACTTTTTGGTTAATGAAACTGCATCAGCTGCTGCGAAAATGATGATTTACCATTGTACACCATTGTCCTAAACGAATCTCAATGGTTGGTAAGGATGCTTCCTCTGCTAGGTACCTGCACGGACAGCCGGGGTCCTCGGGGTCCTCGCCCCTGGACTCAGACTTGGACCCCCAGGCCTCCTCCATGGCTGTTTTGGGCGGATCATTTGAATGGCGTGCCAGAAATGGAGAAATCGATGGAGATATAGCTATAATTTGATAACTGTAAGTGAAATGCCAGGAATGGGATATGAACTGTTACAATTTGATAGCTATAAATGGATATCAACGGAGAAATGGGGGGGTGCCTAACTGTACTGACTGATATAGCTCTTAACCACTCAAAATTGAAAAAGTGAATCGGTGTTAGCCACCAACAAGCTCCTGAAATTCATTGGCTTTTTAAGCCTAACTTGTAGGTACCTAGCACATATAAGCCTATGCAAGGGCTACCTCAGGGGATATACCCCCAAAATATGGTTTTACATGGTACAGTACCTCCATTCTAAGTTCCTGGAAATGTCATTGATGAAAATATCAATCATGTTGGATCATGATCTGATAATCTTAACAAGTTTAAACAAACCACTCCTACTGTTCTAAATTTTCCAAACCTTGGCTCATCCCATCTCGGTCACCAGTGTCGCCTTTGGGGTACCAGCTTGGCTCAAAAACGAGACTGAATCCAAACGAACACAGCATATAAATGCAGGTAATACATGTGTAGATCAAGACATCGGTATGTCCGAAACTTGGGTAACCCTTTACAGAATTGATCTTCGCATCGAGAATGACCAATCACCTGGAGAATGAGGTGCCCCCATTTCAAGAGACCCCCATAGAATATCATGGAATAGTATTAGCATATATGGCATATATTTTTCTGTATATACATAGTGGGGTCGCACTGCGTAGCGGGAGGTGCCACCCTACTCACTGGAGGTTTTCCGCATGTTCAATTGACCGTTTGAGGTGCGGGACTCGGCCTACATGTACATTTTAAGTGGATCCTGTGCTGGACATTAGATAAATCTGAACTTCTGATAGAGATCAGATGATACTCATGTCACTTACGTCCATATCAATCCGAAAATACCATCAAGTGATATGTAGATAGGAAATCCATATTTTTGATGTTTGAAAGTGGGCCCCAAACAGATTTTGGCGATGTCACCTTTCCCTGGGCGGTCCCTTCTCATCCATGGGAATGATAGGATGAGGAGATCATGGAATTGCAAAGGCTGGTTCAGGATGCAATGAGTGATATTGAACCAATCGTAAAAGTACATTAAAGTGATATGCCGTGATTCGTAATATGTAGCAACATGCCTCAAAATATGAATGGCAACTTGACCAGTCATTTGTGGACCCGGACATGCTGGTAGCACCCTTGAAGAAATGAGTTCTTCATGTTTTTGGCACCTCATCTTCAACATCCATGGTGAACAGCTTATTCTAAGCGAAAGCAGCTTGCTCTCCCCATGGCTGGGAGAAGGATGCTTTCAGAAGCCTCTTCCAAGCGATGAGGCTTTGAGAAGCAAGCTGGCTGCGTTGAACGTCGCTGGCTTCTTGGCTGAGTACTGACTGCTGGGTTATGATCCACCATGGCGTGATTTTGGTGTCGACTTGTTTTTTTGGCTAACCATGTTTCAATCATGCTGTATAATCTTGCAGCCGAAGGCAAGGCGAGGATGGGCAAGATCTGCAAACCACCTAGCATTGTTGACCAAACCCCTGACGCCACCTTTCCGCACCCACGGCTTTGCTTACGCCAACAGTTGCTATGACAGGATCCCAATTAAAACCTTTGGTTACAAACCCAGGGTAAAGCAATAGAAAAAGCACCAGGTTTGTAGACCGGTAGGCCGGACCTGAGGTCAGATTCAGATGCTCTCACAACTGGTCACTTCTACTTGAAGCCCCGAAACTGGGGAGGTATTGTGATCTGGCGATCATAGATGCTTCATGACCATTTTGAAAATGTGGAATATGAAATCCATCTACATCACCAAATTCTGCTCCATTCTTGGAAATATACCTTCCGGTTGTACTCGACATAGCTATAGAAAATGACCCATTTTGTTCAATGATAAACATGATGATTTACTTGTTAAAAATGGTGATTTTCCCCGCCCTTCATCCTGAGCATCATAGAAGGCTTGCAGCGCAGGCGCAGCTAAGGCCAGAGGCATGCCCTGCACACTCCCGACCGATGATGGGGGGCTGGTGGTGATCCTAACATGTCGTAACCGTTCCAAGCCATTAAGATTAACATGGTGCTTTAACCGTATCAAGATAGAAATTGAATGGTGATTTAGCGGGCAGCACCCCAAATTGGGGATGTTCACCATCTAACCTAAATTCTAGCTGGTATTGTGGGGGTAGAATCGCAACCAAGGAGATATTTGACGTAGACATCATCCACAATTTTGGAAAATAATAAAGAAGCTGGCTGGTGGTTTCAACATCAAACCCCCAAAACAATGTCATTGTGTGGAGGCCCATCCCAAAAACATGGTTTCCAAAAAGACATGTGAAACTATCAACCAGCAGGTGGTGGTTTTTACCCATAGTGTTGACAGATTTCTGTGTGTGTGTTTGGAAATCACTTTGCGCACCCTGCCCGTCCTTCTTAAATAATTCACCACTATCCTTCCTTGCTTTTGTTGCACCATGAGTCTTAGCAAATCCCCCTCCAATGACAGAAGTTGGCCCCAATTTTCGCCGGGAAAAAAAGATTTTCTAAGGGAACGATGACTGTTAGCAATCTACCTTCCCACAGAAACAAACATGGGTGCCACTAGCAGGGCACAAAACATTCCCCTGCCCACATCAGTTCGCATCGGCAGATTGGGGTCCGCAATACTTGCTTACAAAACATCCACATCATCGTTAACTTTATGCCACATGCCTGCTACACCCTCAGCAACCCATGGTAAGGTATTCCATAGCAATCCTGTAATTACTTTGTATCTGTATCGGCACAAACTGGGGGTAGCGTCGTTTCTAAACTACTTACTTGGTTTCAGCACAATTGCAGAGGTCAGTTGGATCACAAAACTGGTTGGTTGAAGAATTTTGCTGAAACATTGAAGTGTTTTTCAAAACGACACAAAATAGAAAACCAAAAGTTGTTTGCCCCAAAGTAGTTTTGTATTTCTCATTTCCCCATGGCTGGGGGCCAATGACTTTCCATCTGGGCAGCGGCCTGCTGAGGGCTGGATGATCTACCGGGTTTCCTGTCACTGGCCCGACTGGCCCTGGATGTTTCAAGCAGCCCTTCGAACCATGGAAGTACAAACGATATAACGCAACAGAAACTTGAGAAACTCGGATTGATGCGTACTACAACAAAAGTAACAAAAGTTAATGTATGTACTTATTACATGTTTCGACTCACACATGATTATATATTGATTTGATTTGATTTGCCTTATTAATATTTGTAGTTGTTTGTGTGTTGTTTTTCCTTTCAACCGACTCTGTTGAGGTGTAAACAGCTTACAGTGATTCCCACCTTCGGTTGCCAGGAACCTCATCAGCTCTCCCTTCCCCCGTGGCTGTCATTGCAGCGCTCCTGCCATGCAGTTGCTGAAGGGCTTCAAGAGCCTTGCACGAACGCCACAGTTGCTGAATGAGAAGGGCCATCGATGATCATGGGACAGCTGAAGCATATAATCTCGGAATGTGTGGTTAAGATTGAGTAAGATTTAGGTGCAACTGACAACAAATCAATGTGAATGGTCGATTTTCGGTTGAAATCATCGAATTCTGCTAGCTGGAAACGGTTATGGTAAGATCTACGTTTTCCGGGGTTAAAAACTCTATCGACAAATGTTGTCAAACCCGTCAAACAGATTTGATCCAATGACTGGTAAAGACTCAACTTGGTCGTGGCTCAAAATGATTGATCCCCAATTCATTCGAAAGCGAAAGACATCCTAAAAGCATGCATTTGGAATCATTTGGATATGTCATTTCTCAAGATTTGTTTCTTTTCTCCCGGCGCATCTATATAGATTTGCGCACCTCAAAAGCCCGTACCTAGTGGTTTATTATCACTTTCACAAACCCACATGATGGCACCATGGAAAATCCACCTTGTGGCAGGTATTTGATGTTCATATCCCAATTAACTCCTGCAAATCCCCAGCATTGGTTTCTTGAACTTCAGACCTCACTAAAATCCCCTAAATCTCGAATTTGAGTAGTTAGTATGCCCCCCTTAGATCCCTGCATCTAGGTCTCACTTTTGGGCCGCCATGTCACCACCATTAGCCCACCTGCTGCGGTGCGGAAGAAGAGCGGCAAGCACTGTGCCTCGGGAGTGGCGCGCGCCACTCGCGCGCCGTCTGGTGATCCAACCTGACATTTGAAAATATTAACCCAATTTCCCTCGGGTAACATAGCTATGGAAAATCACTACGTATTTTTAATGGGAAAATCCACTATTAATGGTCATTTTCAATAGCTACGTTAAATTACCAGAGGGTAATCTGGGTAGTATGATATGCGCATTAACCTAAGTAATCGATTAATATAATTTACCTATTTTAACGTTAGTATTAATCTGGCTACATGATATTCGTTCACTCACCTGAATGCCATTTAATTTGGGGATGATTTCCCGTATTAATCATGATTCCAGTGAGGTCGCAGTGGGGTCGTTGTAATTTGCTCAGATTAATGGTTGATGTTTTAAAAAAAAACTAATAGCCTCCATCAAACATGGCTGGGAAATCCAGTATGAATGAATGTTTTCATGGGAAAATTAGATAAGTAAACTCTAATTTTTGCTGAAAATAATGCCAGCATCAAGGGTAATAGCATCTAATGTCTTATCTGACCCAGACAATAAACTATTGCCATAATACTCCAGCAGTGCAAAATCTTCTTGTGCAGATTCTAGTGGTGTATCCTTGCACTGTTAGTTCTACCACTGTTCTACCATTGTACTACTGGGACGGTTATCACCATTCTACCACTGCTACCCTCTGATAATCAAACATGGCGATGTTATCTTATGAGGCTATACCATACCACTACTAATGTGGTAAACCCAATAATAAGCCATCCCAAAAGTGACCATAAATGGGGTTGCCCACATTGATAACAATCATCATAATGATGAACGCTAATCATCATGAATAGGTTGATAACGATTAATCATCATTAATAGTAGCATCATTTGCCACTATTATACCATTAACTTGGGTATGTTAACCACCAATTACTATTGATTGGCCATTACTATACAATTAATAGCAATTATCATCAATTAATACGTCATTCATACTAGCATAATAGCTATTCTGCCATTAACTTTGTCATTTAAACCTTTACTAATTGTCAATGTTTTAATCGTGGCAATCGTAACTTATTGATTTGCCAGCATTATAGCATTCACCATGGGTACCCTCTGGTAATTTAACATAGCTATTGAAAATTGCAATTTATAATTGATGTTCCTATTAAAAATGGTGATGTTCCATCGTTTTTTGTATGTTTACCAGAGGGTATATTAAGCACAACGACTCTATCAAGTTACACCCAGTCACCCCACTCTCCCGCTCCAAGGCACCACTGCTCCGATCCGTCGAAGGCGCGAGGCTTGGCCGGCACCTTTGGGGGGCGAAAGTTGTTTTTTGTTTAGGACTTGGACAGTTGTTTCTTAGAAATATGCAAACAGAAAACTAGAAAAATTGAATGAATATTTGGGAAGATGAGGGGAAAAAAAAAACGCGAAAACTGATGCTACACCAATCAATCGATTCTCAACTGTGTTACTGTACCAATCCTCTGCATTTATCTATATAATTCTATATCAACACCACTTCGATGGTTCTTGGCACCTCCTCATCAGAGTAATCGACCAAATCCTCTTGGGCCATGACCTGGCATCATGAAATCTGGGAAGATCTCCTGAAGTAAAAACTCGCCCTTTTGCAGGAGTTAAACCAAGAAGGTTTAGTAGTTGCTCCGAGTTTTTTCCCAGTTTTTACCAAGAAGTCTTGCTGAAACTTTAGTTGGTGAAATTCGTTCTTGCTGCTGGGCTGCTGGGAACAGAAGATCACGTGTCACCGGCAGCATCTGCAAGAAAACTAAACAAAAACCCCACCAGGATGACCACTGATCAGCTTTTGCTGCACACCTTTTTGCGGCTTTGAAAAGTGCTGAAATTCACGCGATCCGTTTCAGTACGCTATTCCAGTGCTTTCCAACATTGTAACCGAACATGTCCACGTACCTCAAAGGCCCATCTTGAACTCTTCGAAGGCCACGTGTTAGCACTAAAATGACCGAGCAAAGGCCCTGCGTCTCAGGTGAGAGTATCCAATATCTGGAAGCTCTACATACCGTGCCAATTCATGTCCCAAAATGAAATTTCCCTCGAAAAAAAGTGACATGCCTGTGCGTTCGGTTAGTTCAAATCGTCATTTTACTACTGCGAGAAACATCTCAACACACCGATCTTTCCAGCCACAGTGATCATGCTGCCCAGGTGCTTGGTGTCACAGCGATACTTATCTGCGTGCTCCGAGCCTTGCAGGGAACCAATGCCATGGAAAGTCCATTGGATAGCACAGGCTGTGTGAAAGCCCGCGGCGGTGCTTTTGATGCATAATGTCACCCCGTTTGTTGGCTTCCCAGGCCCATTGCCATCCATGGCAACTTACATCCAGTTGCAGCCACAGAGCAGTAAATCCTGAGGATCTCCTTCTTGTTGCGGAGTTGGCGAATGGCTTCCGCCGTCTGCAGTTTCTTGGCGTCGCTTTTCTCCTGAACAGCACATGATGTTGAGAGAATCGGCTCGCCGAGGCCTCACCTCATCCAAGGAACATGGGGAAAACAAATGGATGAGTGCGGCACTTCCACCTCCTCCGCGGGTGGCTCCTCCTTGCTCTCGTTGTTCTCTTCAAACCAGTCGTGCATCTGTGTGCTTGTGTCTTCCACCTTGGCTTCTGTAGCCACCATCGACTGCCAAGGTGGGCCGGTTCGTTAAGGCCCCCCTGCGGTACTTTTATACATCTCCGTTGTGGTTGGCGGAAAACACATGACACTGCTCAGATTAAAATCACATCCCATGATGGCTGGCTGCCTCTCACCTTCAACCTCCAAGGCACCACCAAGTAATCACCCGGTTGGAGAAGAGCATGGAGGCGCTCCATGACCGCGTCGAAGTGATAGTGAGCATCCTCAGAAACCAACCTGAGCAACGGGTAACCTTCTTGGGTAGGGAGGATGGAACCGGAACGATTTCCCCTCAATGGCTGGAAAGTTTCACTCGCGGAAAGCATGTGAAGCCTGAAAGTGAGCCAAGGTGCCACGGGTGAGGCAGAGCAGCACCAAAGTCATCAGTAAAGAGCTCCTGCGATGCTGCACAGCTGGCCAGATGACCCGACACTTTCCCTACTTGGATGCCGCTCACCCGGGGAGTTTGGGAATGATTGGTGGAGATGATTATGCTGTCCATTTACACATGGGATGACACCAGAAAACAGGGACTTACAATGTCTTACAACACTAGCCCCTTGGCTTGACATAGGATCCCTGTGATGCATCCAGGTGCCCACACCCTTTGGCCTGGAATCGATCGGTGCTGCATTCCTCAGCATGGCCCCATGGCCCCATGGCCCTTGGCCCAAAGTCATCTCAGCTCTTTGGTGGCGCCCTGGCTATGGCCATGGCGGCTATGGGCCAAGGCACATGGAATTGGATCTTCGGATGCTGTCGGGCTCGATCTCCTCGGCAGGGCCATCCCTGCTATGAGGCACCACCGAATGCCAAATTCCCTCATATGGGGCCCCCAAACGAATCGATCCAATACTAAACATTACTAAACCACGCATTCTTCGGGAGTTTTCCGTATCTTGGGGAGGGATTAGAATGGTTGTTTCCATGTGTTTTCCTAAGCATTTTGTATGGCTGCTATTCTATCTTTTAAAGGATCCCCATAAGTATGTTGCTAGTATGCATGGGAGGAAGGGAAGACTTCCCATCACCATGGCTACGAAGCTGGCAAGGTGCTCACGCTTTTGAGAGTGATATCCAAACTTACCTCAGTTGCACCGGCAGCGCTGTGATTCAACCATCTGGTTCTCTAGCGCCGTGAAGTGGGGAAACAACCAGCTTCATCTAGTTTCCATCCATTCCATGCGCATGGAGGGTCGTTTCATTCCAATCATCCCTTCCTTTTTTGTGCCATGCCAACTGGATCTGAATAAAAAGTGGCCCTCAAATGGAAGGTTTTACCGCTAAAAATCATCGAAATCTGTAGGTCCTAACAGGGTAAACCCATTACGACAGCCAAGCTGCCACCTTTTGAAATCTCTCGGCGGCGAGCATCTCCCCAAAGTCAGCAAAGAAAAGCCTCAGCGTGAAGAGCTCAAGCAGGGCACGACAAAAATTTAAAGCATCAACTAGGGTTGGGTGTCCCTAGATTTCGGTACAATGCTTCAAGTCCTACAAATTGACACGCCTCAGTCCCGAAACTGTTCTGGGTTGAGTGCACGAAAAGTTTTGGGATCAGTTACACGCCTTAGGGCCAAGGCACGCGCTACCGCCAGCCCAAGAGCCAATGTCAATGATGGTTCTGGGTTGAAGCTCTTCAATCCTAGGCAGATGGGCTGTATCACTATGCAGTTCCCTAACTGCCCCCATTGACCTTTGCACCTATTTTTGAAGGTTGATGAATGTGATGTTGAATACCCAGTCAAACCCAGGCCCAGCACTATTGGATCATTGAGGCTCATTGAGGTGTTCCCTTTGGTGGAGTTACCCAGCTTCATCGGAAGAACTCCATCGGTCATGCAAAGAAAGATGAGAAAAAAATAGAAAAAAAACATCTTCCGCCACCAAGATGCAAGCTGGCGTACATCTGCCAATCAAAGGCACTTTTGCCTCAGCGCTGGGCAGGAAATTCCCAACCATTTCCGCTCCAAACCACTGGCACTGCGTCCGAGACGCCTAGGGGCACCGTTTTCCAGCTGCTTCGTGCCTTCTTGAGAAGCCGGCCCCGGTTCATGATGGTCATCCTTACTGTACTTTGGACGGGGGCTGCAACTATATTTATACGTATACATACACAATCCTACCTGTGTCAACCTGTACTATCAGCTGGCTGATGGGGATAGCCTAAGAATCTGGTGTTTGATCAGCACAACTCTGAATCTAGAATGTTCTGTGTCTAGGGTACAAGCTGATAGGGATTCCCATCATAGCTAAGAATATCCTATCCTCCATCAAATATATACATATCTTTCAACACAAAGAGACATTTACGTTTAGATGCTCATCCGTTCAAATTTAGGGTCCCATATACGGAAACGTATTCTTCCAAGAGATGCCCATCATCCAACTACTCACCCGGCCTGTCCAATGTAGATAGCTTCCAACGTGTCAATCGACATGTCCGTGTCCTCCTGTCTCAGCGGCCAGACCGCATGGGCTTGGGCAGCTACGGTAGAATTGAAGAATACAAGTTGGCATTGAAATTGTTGACTGATAACAATTGTGTACCAAACGCAGTACACATTTACAACATCCAATTTGTAAACTATGCACCTAACGATGCATATCTCCCAGGCGGCTCTGCCAATGCCTCACGGTCCGCCAGTCGAACGAAGCGCTCCTGTCGCATGCAGCATCCAATTGATCAAACGCATCGGACATGTGTTAGCTGTAGCTGCATTGCCTCGAGAAACAAAGCACGACAAATTGTATGTCCCTTGAATTTAATGCGTTTTATTGGAAAAAATGCCCCGGAAATGATCAGGATACAAATGACCACACCAGATCTTGGATATGTTTCGATATGATCTTGAAAATAGATCCAAACCATGGTGCTTCAATGTCTAGGCTCATAAATACTTTAAAGGAACGTTCTGCACCTCCGGCAAGGGTTGGGAACTCATGTGGTAAGCCCAAGGGCGAGCCATACATCTAATTTCTAGCCATCGTGTTATTGACTGGGATTACCACATTTTGCCACACACATGTTCCATCTTGTGCACGCAAAGCTCCGAAGAGCAGCCTGCGAGTCATCCTGAACTGCTGCTTCGACTCGGGCCGCAATCTCCTGCACCGAGGAGCTCAGTGGTTGGGGGTGCCCCAAGTCACCAAGTCATGGTCATCCATGACTTGGATGATTTGGGGTATGCCTACTGTAGGAAACCACCATTTAAACATGTGCATATATCATGTATTTATATTTTGATATATTTATATGTTTATATACTTTTATGTTTATATGTTTATATGTTTATATATTTATATGCTTATACATTTATATGTGTGTATATGCTTATATACTCATATGTTTTAGATATTATATTATATATATATGTGTGTGTGTGTTTATACGCTCATATGGTTTAGATATTTAGATGTTTTATATATTTATATGTTTATATATTTGTATAGTTATATGTTTGCATATATATATATATATGTGTGTGTGTGTTTGTATACTGATTTATTTGTTTATTTATTTATATATTTATATATATATGTATATATATATGTGTGTGTGTAATATATTTATAATTACTGACCCGACTGATCTTTGTTGTGCCTTCCGGACCCTTGTCCGCGCGCACCGAAAGAGACGCAGTACTGCAGGGCACGGCGGTTTTTATGTCATATTTGCCAGTGTACGCAGGGTTTCG
>Ga0126342_10005848_pt1 | contig 21639 bp, 15 predicted proteins | sample Cyp1metagenome_FD_92528 | JGI IMG/M metagenome (GOLD analysis project Ga0126342, IMG submission 92528) | Coral microbial communities from Lord Howe Island, Old Settlement Bay, Australia - Cyphastrea 1 metagenome | ecosystem: Host-associated > Invertebrates > Cnidaria > Coral ... | reverse complement strand
TCCCTTGCTACCTACTCTCTTTCGTTTTTATTCATATGTATTCCCAGTTGTTGTTTTTTTGATCCTCCCTTTCCGCAGTTTCTGGACGATTTTCACTACGATCGTCCTTATTTGTTTTTTTTTGATCCTTATTTGTTTTTTTTTGATCCCTTAGCCATTGGAGATGACCCGGCACTGGAACCAGGTATTAATATACGTGTGACACCAAATGGATCCAAATGGTATCTGCAGCACATGTTTCTCAGTTGAGCTTTGGCCAAGCCCCGGACTTCGAGATACACAGCACCGGGAAGAACGTCTCAGGTTTGGCCAGCGTGTGGGGCGACGAAGCGCAGGCCAGAGCGTGAATTTCTGAGGCATTTCTATTGCACAAAAGATTTACAGCAAGAAAACACATAGAAAACAAAACCATACAACACCATTTTCTCTTCTGGCAATGTATCATATCAAAAATCTCTCTTATATTTTCTGACATATTTCTATCTGACATTGACACAGATATGGGGAAGCAACTCTTGGAAGGTGATTGATATTCAATAATTATCATCAATTCAATAAATATCAAGGACAATAATCTAATGCTATGAACCAATATGGCAGTGTGTCAAAACCAATAGTACCCCTGTAGTTCACATCAAAATAGCTGGGATTCATGGATGTTCATCCCACTAAAAATGGTATTAATAGGTATTGATCCATAGCCATATATATATATACAATAAATATCAATAAATAATCTGATTGGTGTTGTGATCTGATGTCAAGTCTCAACCCACGAGGCTTCAGCGAAAGGTGCCGAATCTGCGGTGTCGCTCCAAATTCTGGGCATCGGTCCGGCGGCCTGGAAACACCGGTGCCGAAAAAGGCTGTCAAGAGATATGGGTATGGATCAATACCTATTAATACCATTTTTAATGGGATGAACATCCATGAATCCCAGCTATTTTGATGTGAACTACAGGGGTACTATTGGTTTTGACACACTGCCATATTACAGTTGTGGTTACCCTCTGGTAAACTGTCCCATAGCTATGGAAAATCACCATTTTTCATGGGAAAATCCACTATTTCTATGGCCATGTTCAATAGCTATGTTAGTTTACTAGAGGGTATGACTTATCAGTTGTGGTTAGTCGCAAATGGTCAGCAATCACTGAAGTTTACCAAGTACTTCATGGCAGCTACAAGAAGTATTTGCTGCTTGGTGGTTTCAGACATGGCTTTTATTTTCCATTTCATATATGGGATGTCATCCTTCCCATTGACTCATATTTTTTCAAGATGGTTATTGCACCACCAACCAGTTTGTATGCCAACCAGGTATGTTTTGTTTATATATCCATATATATACATATTATATATCCATATATATATATTGGCCATTCAATGCACCCGTCGTCATGATCGTCCCCATTAGCTAGTACTTTTGAAGCCTCTGCTTTTCAGGGGGACCATCTCAACGATCAAAATGTGGTCGTCGTATCGATTGACAAAAGCTCCCTTCATTGATCTTTGTTGAATATCCAATGTGTTAAAATCATTCATACCAAATCATATTATATAAATCCCCACATAAATCAAGAGTTAATCAAGCCAAGTCCCAATGAATCCAGGGTTGCTCCAAGCAACTGTAGGTAAATAATACCCACAAGGGAGGTTTAGTAGGTGACTTTCCCTACAATTTCTCTATAAATGGTTTTACCGTTTTACCACAAATTACCTATCAGTTCAATTACCAATTGGATTACCTATCAATTCGGATACCCAGTTATAAGTTGGTTTATAAATCCCATTAAGTATATAGCGATATATATCATAACGCATAGTTATTGGAGTTATAAACCAACTTGCCTATCTTGGGCCCCACATTGTACCAATTGGGGGCTAGTCTTGCAGGTCTGGCTTTGGCAGGTCAGGTGGTGCAAGCGGCGCAGGCGTGGTGATGTTGGCTGGGTAACCGTGAAAAATGTGGGCTTTACATATGGTATCTATTATAGATATGTTATCTACTATCTTACCAGCCACTACATATATAGATAATTAATCTATATAGGCAGAATCTGATTGGTGGCTTCAAATATGAAACCCATGCATTGGTTTCAAGCATCGAAATTTGATGATGATCCTGATTTTCCGACTTTCAGGGGGTTGAAACCACAAACCAGTGATCAACGTACCACGCTTATCATTACATTGTCTGGGTTTAAACTCAATTTTAGTGGTAGGTAAGTGTTTATCATTGCATGTTCTGGGTTTAAACTCCATTTTAATGGTAGGTAAGCGTGTGTGACATGAGCCTTTTCGTAAGTATGGTGACGTGGACAAGCCAGTGCCCAACTATTTGTGATAAAATTGGAGATCCACACGTATGCAATGTTCCTGGTAACATATTTGGACAAACCTGGTATTAGCTTTGTAGTCGAATTGTTTTCCATGCATTCGCAAATCTATACAAAGCTGCTGTCAAAGATTAAGCAAGATTAGCCGCGCTGTTTATGTCGTAGTGTATTTACCTACAACGCATTTTTTTGGTGGGAACATTTTGATGGAAAAACCGTGCATGCTGGATATCAGATGCTGAAATGAATGAATATAACAGATATTAGCAAACAGGTGTGTCTGAAACACAGAAAGAAACATGAATTCCACAATATGATATATTAAGCATCATTAAACCTGACATTCCCTCACAACATCCAATAACAAACGACATACTAGACGGACACATGCCGCTCCCTCGGGGCGATGATCATGAATTCTTGCTGAACTCAGATCTATTTGATTCTTCCGTATAATGACTCCTAAGCTGGCAGTGTGAATTGGGTTTGCCTAGAGACAGTCAAGAGCTTCAGAGAGTATGTCTATTTAGCAGACAAGCCAGGCTATGATCTTTGGATGAAGGACTTGTCGATCCAGGGGCACAGGACATATAACATCTCGGAAGGAGGCCGTTCGCACTTCCAAGTTGTGAAGAAGCACGAAAGACGGGTATGGTATGGTTCAATACATTCAATACATGTCAATACTTTGGACTTTAGACCCTGAGACCTTAGAATCTTGGTCATGTAGTCATTTATGTTTTCATCATGATTTTGCTTTGAAAGAAAGGCGTGGCAAGCTGGTCCCCTACTGCTACTTTGAATGGCGTTGTAATCCAAATTGCCTACTAATTCCCAGTGTCACGTCCTTATAGCGTGTTGTGGTACAGATTTCCAGCTACTTGGTAGCATTCTTGTACCCAATCATAGATGTCATTATGTCCAACTGGTGGTTGATCCGAATCGTGGAGGGATAACTCCGCATTTACAAGCAACATGATGTGGTCAATATATGTCAATATTCTATACCAGTCCCTGGCCCGGTCCATTGTGAGGACTTCATCAGGCTAACGAGTTTTCACCCACTTGCCCTAGAATATACCATGATATTATATAATATTTAAATATGTATACAGAATATATAATATATACATATAGAATCACATATAATCACATATATATAGTACATAGGTATGATGTCTGAACATTGGAACGAACATCGGCGAGGTCATCGCTGAAGAGTGGCTATTGAAGGACGCCGGGGCGGCAACGGCGACTGAAGTTTGCTATTGAAAATGGCCCAGTCGAAATAGTGGATTTTCCCATTAAAAATGGTGATTTTCCATAGCAAAATGTTAGTTCACCAGAGGCTACTCTTTGGTATTCTGAATTTTTGGAGACTACTTACTCACTACAGCCCACTCGATAGAACCGAATCATCTGCATCACAGCAATATCTGCCTGAGGGTATGAGTCATTCTGGCACCCGGTCTGGCATCACAGCAGATGTCCGCCAGTGCTTCCGCTGGCTATGGAGAGCCAAGGGGGTCGGACATGATTGATCTTCATGTGGTATGCCTGAATGGTGAAGGATGGACGTTTAAACTTAGTCATTCCACTCTGGCGAGGCAAGTGCACGGGATGGTTTCCAAGCACCTCCCAGTCAAGAGAGGTGCAAGACTCACTCTGCCACACATTGATTCACCTTTGATACTTCAACAAACGTTGATCGAGCAGGGAATTGTGGGAAAGGCAGCAACGCTTTCGTGCACGTATGTTCCAAAAACCCTTAATGCTGCATGGTGCTATCTCCAAGGAATCCCAGTCTGTGACGAAGAGCATACACTAGAAGGGGTCGCAAAGATACAACTTGCAACTGCAGCTATTTTGCCGAATCTGAACAATCCTCCAACAAGCCTTACCAACTTGACATTTGGAGACATGTTCAACCAAAGCTTGCAAGGAGTGATCCTGCCAAGCAGTCTTCAAAGCTTGACATTTGGAGAGACGTTCAACCAGAGTTTGCAAGGAGTGACGCTTCCTAGCAGTCTTTAGAGCTTGACATTTAGACACACGATCCGCCGAAGCTTGCAAAAAGTGGTGCTTCCTCGAAGTTTTCAGAGCTTGATATATGTAAAAGATTTCAACCAAAGCTTGCAAGGAGTGACCCTGTTCAATTAGAGATTGCAAGAAGTGACCCTGCCAAGCAGTCTTCAGAGCTTGACATTTGGAGAGACGTTCAACCAGAGCTTTCAAGGAGTGACGCTTCCTAGCAGTCTTGAGAGCTTGACATTTGGATACACATTCGACCAGAGCTTGCAAGGAGTGACTCTGCCAATAAGTCTTCAAACTTTGACATTTGGCCAATGTTTCAACCAGAGCTTGCTAGGAGTGATCCTGCCAAGCAGTCTTCAGAGCTTGACATTTGGAGACATGTTCAAGGTTCGACCAGAGCTTGCAAGGAGTGACGCTTCCTAGCAGTCTTCAAAGCTTGACATTTGGAGAGACGGAGAGACGTTCAACCAGAAATTGCAAGGAGTGACGCTTCCTAGCAGTCTTCAAAGCCTGACATTCGGCCAATTTTGCAACGAGAGGCTGCAAGAAGTGGCATTGCCATGTTGTCTTCAGAGCTTGAGATTTGGAGCCAATTTCAACCAGAGCTTGCAAGGAGTGATCCTGCCAAGCAGTCTTCAGAGCTTGACATTTGGAGATAGGTTCAACCAGAGCTTGCAAGGAGTCGCCCTGCCAAGCAGTCTTCAGAGATTGACATTTGCCAATAAGTTCTACTAGAGCTTGCAAGAGTATTTTTTGGCGCTTGACGCGTTGCGATCAAGTTTTCATGATGATGAGTGAAAAGGCGCAGTATTTCTGATGTTGTTTGTTTGTAATTTATTGGCTTCTCCACAAGGTTGTCCCTTCTCCACATGGTTTCCCTGTTTACAGGAGTACCTTGCCTGTGGACTGTCAGTGCGAAATCATTCCAATTGGATCCTGTCACTATAATGCTTGTTTTGTGTTGAGGTTTGTTCAAAACTTCATGATAATTCTAGAATTCTAGAATTCTAGAATTGGTTGAAACATGTTGAAGCATGTTGAAGCCACCAGTAGGCCACAAATCAATTCTGCATTGTCAAAGTGTCCTACATGCAATCGTCCCACCAATTCAAGCGTTCCTTCATAGTTCCACCGATAGGTTCCATGATCTTTGGTGGTTGTTGCTCTTGATTAAGGCTATGGTTGATTTAATCTATGATTTCGGGTAGATACAGAGACTAGAAACAGAATGAAACATACAGCAGATGTAGATTGATATTGATAAATATAGATGCACATGCGAGGTTCGATATAGTTCGATCTACTTACTGTGTGTGTAAAGCACATGTCCTCACCCCTTGTGCATGTTGCTGTTTCGCCATCAACAGCATGTACCCCATCTTTGTATGTGTTCTCGAAGAAAAGTTTGACATGAACGTCCCTTGCAAACTGAAGGCTTTTGCAATCTCCAGTGAATGCCCCGGACACAAAACACCCATATCAGATTTGAGGTCCAGCATGGGACCTCTTTGTTTGGTTGGTTGAAAGTTGAAAGTTGAAAGTTGTCTTAGCTGAATCCACCATGGTTACTATTCATTTGTTTTGAATCCGGTTTTCCTGCTTGAATCTACTTTTCTTGCTCCAGTATGCTTCAGTCCTCCTTTTTTCTTCATAAATCCGCCACTGTTCTTGATTAAATCCTCCATGTTTCCTTGGCAAAAAGTTCTTGGTTTATTGGTTGTATGAATACCCCATCTGGCTAAATCTGGCACTAGTTTTCTTGTTCAAACAATCAATGATTGTGAAGCGATTCCTCCATGCTTCTTACATGAGCCCTATGATACTTTAGCTCCTCCATGTTTGCTGGTTATGTTATCTAAATCCTTTGTGTTGCTTGGTGAATTGCCCCTTTTTGTTGGTGGTTTATAATGTTTGTTTGATTGCAGGTCCCCGCGTAAATTAACATAGAGCTTGGCAGATAGGGGCTGGAAGCTTCATTTCCACTAAAGATATGTTATTTTCAGATATTTTCAGGGTCAACAAGTTAATTTACCAGAGGGTAAGCAATTGAACTCCTCCATGATCGTCAGGACGTGGATCTACCTGGCCTGCAGGTGCTGGGGATTTGTTACCAGGATCCCAATGGTGATTTCATGGGAGTTTCATAGGGCTATGGTTATTGTTATACTGTTATACTGCTATTGTTACTTGATGAACAACATACACTTGATATCACTTGATTACAGATGTATTATGTGTCACCCATTTATTTTTGGTCTTCATGCCGGGTATCCGGGTTTTGACCCATATGTATATATATACATTGATCCAAGTTCCAGTCTCTCATTTATTGTTAAGCTCAAGTTTTGCAATGGCACATACTCCGCACGGCGCATGACGATTGCATGCTGCAAAGCACTTCCACAAAAAACGATCAGTCCTTGTGAGGCAAAGTCTCAAGACATATCAATACATTTAGGGTTGTTCCGATCGATTATGGCTAAATGATAGGTGTAAGGGAGATAAATAGATCATTTGCCCTTTATTTACCACCCGTGTATCTAGGGCGTTGGGAGTTAAATAGGCTGGCTTAGAACATCATGCTCCCTATGACTCATTTTTTTTTAATACTCAAACATATTCCATGGCTATAAATGGGATTTTCCATATGATTCCCGGCTAGAAATGGGTGATATACTCCCTGAAAAGTTGGAACTGGTTGGAGACCCTCCCCAAAGGTGGTGGGCTTCGAAGGAATTTGGGGTGCCCTTTTGATGCCGGGAGGACTCAGTGGCGGGAAAATGTGGCCCAAGGGGCCCGACAAGTTTTGACCGGCACCCAAGTAGGTAGAGGGAAGTCGACAGAACAATGCTGTTCAAAGAAATAAGGCTTTCAATACAAGAACACCTGCTTCAAGCATGTAAACCAACCAATCCTACTGAGAAAATTCAATTAAGGCCACATGGATCAGCAATTCGATTAGGATCTGAGATGGTAAGCCGGTTGCCATGTGCCATGGACGTCTGTGTTTGCTAAAAACCTGGGTCCAGTCAAAACTGTGCATTGGATCAAGTGGGACCGGACTGAGATGATTCGTAAACTTGGCTGCCAATAAGAAATTATAGCAGTAGTACCCTCTGGTAATTTAACATAGCTATTGAAAATGGCCATTTATAGTGGATTTACCCATTGAAAATGGTGGATCTTTCCATAGCTATGTTAGTTTACCAGAGGGTATTAGTCTTGGTCACCGGGGTAACTGTTGTTGTTTCCAGTTCTAAGTTCTCAGAGTCCACATGTCCACTCCATGTTTGATAACTTTAAGTCGGGGGTTATTCTTATGGTACCACCCCAAAAAAAATGCTTCTAAGGATTTTGCTGGCCCTTTCATAGGTTTTGAGGATTTCCAGGTATGTGTTTTCCTATGTTTTTTTCTGGATTGTTTTTGGAAGTAGCACATGGTTGGGTTCCAAGGGGGTGGTATTATAATATGTATATATAATATATATATACATATATTATGAATATTTATTTATTTATTACTATATGTTTACACTTTTTGTTTTAATCTAAAATACAACAAGATACCTTCATCTGAAGCATCTTGGTTGTGTCTCTTGCTTGAACATCTATGGAGCCCATGGAGCCCCGAGGTTGATGTTTGTGCTGCCAGCGGTGCAGATGCTCCCGGGGCAACTCGGACCTTGTGGAATGATCAGGATGTTGGTGCTGCATTGCAATGGCTGAGGAGGAAATTGATATCCCATTAGTAATATGGCAGTGTGTCAAAATCTTGTACCCCTGGTGAACATCAAAATAGCTGGTAAATGGATGTTCATCCCACTAAAAATTGTATTAATAGATATTGATCCATATCCATATCATTTAATACTATATATTATGTGATCAATATTCACGGTACTGTAGCACCACTTAAATCCATTATACTATATATATATGAAGCCCATCACTTGATTTTTTTCAAGATCACGTATTGCTGGGGAGTAAACGGTGGTCCACCACCCCCGAATCACCATTTTGTTTGGCGAAGTTCCCATTTTTTCCGCTTCGATGCCATGTTTTTTTCTGGTTGAATCCTTTGGCTCATTGAATTTACCAACGGAAGCGAGCTTAAGTTGGCCAAGGAGTGACCACGGCCATGTGGAAGATGAACTGGACATCATTCCATTGTTGAGGACAACAACGGCTACCGCTGGGATCGGTTTTTTGGGTCCGAATGGCTGATGGGTGAGATTCACCGAATATTGGGCCACCATCATTTGGGGGGAAATATTGGGGATGGTTTATGGCTGAGGTTTGCCACAGACATAGACCATCATAGACTCATAGACCCTGAGAATCGCTCAATTTTTGAGTTGGTCTTTGTTGTATAGTGGGGGGATGATACAGAACTTGGAAGTCAATTGCGGGGGTAAACCTTGAATCTGATTCAGCCTCTAAAAAGGGTGAGATTCACCCAAACATAGTCGATATTTTGATACCAGAATTGACAGATTGGTTTTCAAGCTTGACCCAGACACCCATAGAGTAAAATCATGTAAACCCATCTAGAGCTCGTTTGTGGCTTCGTTGCTTCCTGCTCAATGAGATGATGATCCCAACGACGTAAACCAGATGTATCTTGGCCAAGCCCCGTCACCAAACAAGTATTGTCCAAGGATGGCCATTTGATGAGATCTTACATGCATTCACATGCTATGGCCCTGGTGCCCAAAATAAACAGGTTCAAAACTATATGTACGTATGTGTATATATATATATACACATACATGTATATATGTATTTATATGATGTGTATAAATATATATATATACACCGTATACCCACATTCTACCCGGTGCATCCCAGTGCCCCATTTTTGTAATGTAAAATTGTGGCGCGCGGACGCGCGGATTTAGGAGCAACTCGATGCTCTTCTCATTGATTCTTTTGTATACCTTCTCTTGCGTTCCTGGGCGACTGGTACGGCCTTCACAGCTATGGCAAAATGCAAAATGCTAGAGTTGGTTGGAAAAATCCCATCAAGGTTGGGCTTTCACCATGGTACTATGGTTATAATTATATTTGTTACAAAAAATAAGGATCCCAACCGCCCCCCCCAAAGTTAATATGATTTTATGATTTACACCCTCTGGTTATTTAACATTGCGAACTGGAAGCTGCCCATGAAGATAGATCATGAATGATGCTGATTTACCGAACACAACTGGTTGGTGGTTTGGAACATGTTTTATGAATTTCCATATATTGGGAATAATAGTCCCAACAAACTAATATTTTTCAGAGGGGTTGAAACCACCAACCAGTTAAACAATTTGATAAAAACCCAGTTCGCAAAGCATTAAATCACCGGCCAGATTGTCAGCCGGGGGAACAAACACTCAAAGAGGTCCATGCAGAAGACGATTTCCGTTTAACAAATTGACAGATCTTGGATATCCAGTTTTTTAAAATATATGCTATACTGTAGATGATCTTCCTGGGAAAAGGATTGGTTTCCCACGTTTGTCTCAATTTAGATGGTATACAAACACTGCAAATATATGCAAATATGACTAGCCTTATGTGAGTGCATTTACCAAATAACTGCAACAAGGGGCCCCCATCACTCCCCTTGCATTGTGGTTCTCAAGACTTGGGAGAGACTTGGGGACCCGAAAATTGCTGCGTCTCATGAAATCACCGCAGGTTTTGGACCCTTCTTTCATCATGAAATCACCAGTAACATCGCTGTTTTTTTTCCTAATTTTCTCGCCGTGTTGCAGGGTTCCGCCAAGCCATGGCCTAATTTTCTAGCCCCACATGGAGAACTGGATTTTGCCGATGCAAAACTGGGCCGTTTTTTTGTCGTATCTGGGCTGCCAGCTGAAAAGAATGGGGATTAAATGCTAAATTTTAAGTAATCCCAGTGAAGCATAGTGAACCTGAACTTGGGGCTTAAAGACCTTAATTACGTTTTTTTTCGCAGGATTCAACAGGCATAAACTTCTGAGGCCACCTACAACATCTCCGGCATCGCGGTGACGGGGGCCTTGTCAGCAGTGCATCGAGTGATGCTGGAGGCGAGCTTGTCATAGAAATAAAACAGTGAAGAATCTGGGAAAAAACAGGATTGATATACTAAATATGGATTAAATATGGATAAATGTGGAGAAGGACTAACATTTGTTTTTGGACAAACAACTTAGATTTAACATGATTTAACCATCAATCATGAGTTTCAATGGTTACATATCACTGGAATATCTTGAATGTTGTATTAAACCAGTGTGTAAAACTGTCGATGTAAACCTTGAGGATCCCAGAACCATATTTGATAGACTGGTGAAAACTACAACTGAGCAGTGGCTGTTAAACCTCAGCTTGATGGGTTTTTAATGGAATCTAACCTTCGACTGTGAGGATTAACCTTTAATGATGGTTGGCCAATGACTGTGAGGGAAATATGCTACCCAAACAATATTGTGATTTTTTATCGTAGTCCATGAACTGGGAATTCCTTATACTCGAATGACAGAGACTGGTTATGTATGGGTATCCCAGTATCCTATTTATACAAAAATATACTTATATAAATGGATACAATTCCGTACATGGTTACCAGTGCATGTGTTTTTCCTTCTTTGGTGAAATATGACATTATATAAATATGTAAATGTATATATATATATATTATTATATTGTATGGGTTATACGACAGCCAAGGTATAGGATGTCATGGTATATGACGGGTTGTTCCAAGAATTGCGGGAAAACCTCAAACTCCAGAAATCAACTGGTGAATTGCCAGTCTCAAAAGGAAAAGCATTTGGACGGGTGGGACTTTCAACTGCCTTGTTGGGTTGTTCCTGGGTGGACCTGGGTAGGTGAGAACTTCGTTGTTTATTTCTTTTGCCACAGTGTCTGCCATAGATCTGTATTAATAACAATAGTTTATAGCAACCTCATGTTGTGGCGTGACTGGAATGATGATTAGTAAAGTACAGTAATTATATTATACAGGGAATCATGTTCGCAGGTTGGAGAATTATTTGCAAATATTGTGTTTTTTTTCCTTGCTGGGTATCTAAATAAGCGTGAATGAGAATATTCATTCACAACAATACATTTTGACATTTTGAGGATTATAACAACATATAACAACCATTATGAAATCTTAATGTTTAAGAGGAGATGAACGGTTCTATCAGAGTCGATCCTGATTCTCCCTTTGAACATCACCTGATATTTTTGGGGCAATCACTACCAGCAACCAATCTAAGGTTGTTTGTTCAAAATGCTTAAGCTGGGAGATTTGTAATCCCTTGATTTTCAATGATATAAGTAGTTAAAAAAACCATCAACTGGGTAAACTGGGTAGACCGTTTGCAAGTGTCCTTTACTTCTCTGCTTGGTGACATTGGCCCTGCTATCAGTTTTGACCGTGCGTTCGCGCAGGCTCTACGAACCCTGATCGTTTGGGCCTTTGGTTTGCCACTGGGCTCTCAGCGGAAGCCAGACCTGTTGGAAAACATGGAAATCAATGGTGTCCTTTGGAACTGATCTGATTACAAATGGTAGATGTCATTGATTTTCCATATCAATGTTAGAGTATAAATAATAACCTCCAAAAGGATAGAGAAGTCAAATCCCACTTAAAGATAGTGGTGAATTAGTTTTCTATATTTTTTTGGGGTTTTATACTAGAAGATAAACCTCCGTTTTTTGGAAATCACTCTTTAATTTCTTGGGGGAATCAATTCACATCCATGATGTATTACGTACTACACATCCCAGACAAATGGGCGCAGAAGACTGTTTGAAGCCTTGAACATGGATTTTTTCCCGTGCAGTCATGGTACTAATTATAGATTTCAGACGTGTAGACTGACCCAGCAAGCGGGTTGGATCTTTTTCACAGCCAGATTCCCATTGATGCTGCAACTCTTGCAATACTTCCATGTCTTGTTGGTAACAAATATATATATATATATAGGCACGTTGCAAAAGTCCTAACTGTTCAAACATGAAACTTCTCTACATAGTCGGATCTCATTGTTCCCGGTGAACATGGCTAGCGGCGAGTTACGATTGACGCGCCGATCTCCAATGCTTCAGGTGGGTTCACTACTGCGTTGATCGCACTTCATTGATGGGAGAGGTTTGGACGACTCTTGGCAGACAGGACGATGGTATGATCCTGCTACTCATGGTTTGATGCCACCAAGCATGCTTAACAGTCTTAATTGCATATGCTTCATATAACATCAAAAACCGTGTGGCTGATGTTGAATTTGTGTTTGGTTTTTGCAGTACCTACACAACTTTTGGGGAGTTTAGACTTATCACCACGTTCCAAAAAAATATGTTATGGCTACCTATGATGGGTTTTATCATCTTACAAGCAACGATCTAAGTACTTGGGATGATCCTGAAATTGATAAAGCAAAAATGCAAAATACGTCGCTGGCAGTGGGTGAGTTCAGCACAACTGGCATGGAGTTGCTGTTTGAAAACTACCCCGAATGGCATGAAACATGGGAAAAAGACAAACTACTCTCCAGTAATCAAACGTGGCAATTGAAACTCATCTATTTATAGTTGATTTGTCCCATTAAAAGCTCCATTTATAATCAATTTGTGTGGTGTTCCAGTTGCCATGTTTGATTACCGGAGGGTAACCATCAAAGCCGTAGGGCGGGGACGCAGCTCCGGCTGACTGTCCCGAAAAAAATGGCCTGACGATGCCAGGAAGTGGAGCTACCTGGAGGCGCCGGACCCTGAAAAGCGGTCCGGAATGGACTGGGCTACCTACGGGTTTGATGGTTACCGTCCGGTAATCAAACATGGCAACTGGAAAACCGCAAAAATTGATTATAAATGGAGCCTTTCATGGGAAAATCAACTATAAATAGATGATTTTCAATTGCCACGTTTGATTACTGGAGAGTATAGTTCAAAAACCAGCCATCAACATGCTGATGACTTGGGGATGGTTTATGAAATTGGGTTTATTGAACATTGCTGAACATGAATAGAACCTTAAAAAAACTAAGCTCTGATAATTTAAGATAGCTACGAAGAAAATTGCACGTCTATAGATGAATTTCCCATTAATCATGGTGATGGTCCATAGCTATGTTAAATTACCAGAACGTAGACCTTGACTGGTAGGCTAATGTTGGTAGTTGCCAGCAAGTGAATTGCTGGCAACCTTTCTGGCCATGAAATCTGGGCATTGCGTCCAGTTGGACATCCCCAAAACAAGTGAACCATGGATTGTCAAACATGCTCAACAAGATTTCCCCCTGCATCCCCAGTTTGTGACCCATACTGGTCCATAGTTACATGGAGGTTTCCTAAAAATTTTAGGGGTTACCCCTGGTTATCATCCACATTTTCTGTTGGAATGTGCCATTATTAAAATAAACCATCGCTATTGGGGTAGCCGCTAATGACTGGCTGGGTTTCCCACCATGGCTGCCATGGGATGATCAAGATATATCTGGCACATGAAAAACAGCAATTTGGCTGAATCTTCGTAGTCAAAAATGGTGCCACACTAAAAATTGCCAACGGCCATTTCTCTCGAAGGCCATCACTCGGCTCCACATGTCCAGTGGCGATGTGGATCCATGGACTTCCGCCACATGGCGTTTGGGAAGTGACCATTGGTTGCTTTAAGAAGTTGGCACCAATTTGAAGGGTGCACCGTTGTGACCATGGAAAACCGAATCATTGCAGGCCACCGCTGTCGCTCCAAAAATCGTTGCTGCATGGCGTTGTATCCAAGGATTGCCAGACACAACCCGGGAGCTTGCACTGGAGGGGGGGACACAGATAGAGGGTACAACCATAGCAATGTTTAAGTATTTGAACAATCTGCCAAAAACCCTTGAAAGCTTGACATTTGGCGACAGTTTCAACCAGAGCTTGAAACAAGTGACCCTGCCAAACAGTCTTCAGAGCTTGACATTTGGCTCTTGCTTCAACCAGAGCCTGCAAGGGGTGACCTTGCCGAGCAATCTGCAGAGCTTGACATTTGGCAACGATTTTAACCAGGGCTTGGAAGGGGTAAGGCTGCCGAGTATTCTTCAGAGCTTGACATTTGGCAATCGTTTCAACTGCAGTCTGGAAGGAGTGACGCTGCCAAGCAGTCTTCGGAGCTTGACGTTTGGACTTAGTTTCAACATGCTGTATGAAAAGAGTGAATCTGCCCAGCAGCCTTCGGTTCTTGACCTTTGGCTTCAACTTAAACAAGAATCTAGAGCAAGTGACCCTTCCAAGCAGCCAGAATCTAGAGCAAGTGACCCCTCCAAGCAGTATTCGGAGCTTGACGTTTGGCCATAGTTTCAACCAGACTTTGGAAGGAGTGACCTTGCAAGGCAATCTGCAGAGCTTGACATTTGGACATGATTTCAACCGGAGCTTGGAGCAAGTGACCTTACCATGCAACTTTCAAAGCTTGACATTTGGGGAAGGATTAAACTGGAGCCCCAAACGCGTGGTCTTGCCAAGGAATCTACAGTGCTTGACATTATTGTTGGAATGTAAAGGCTGTAATCGAAGGAGTGACCTTGCCAAGCACTCTGCAGAGCTTTGACATTTGGCCACTTTTTCAGCCAAAGCCTTAGAGAAGTGAGATTTCTACGCAGTCTTCAGAGCTTGACATGTGGGTACGGTTTCAAAGTGTCAACCAGGTCTTTGAAGGAGTGAACTTGTTTTGCAGTCTTCGGATTGTTTGATTTTGTTCAGGGTCAGCAGCTTGTGTCTTGCCTGCTCAAAAATGGGAGGAGGAAAGACACATGCTGCAATTGGTAATCCTTCTTGTTCAGCCTATTTGCAAGTTTGTTGGTGGACCATTTCTGTGTGTGTGTGTTTTCTTGAGCATTGTTGCTTACAAGTTGTGTTCCAAGTTTGTCCTTCGCATGTGCTACGTACGCTATCCAGTCCGCATTTGGGATCGTTGGGGTATATTATATATATTATATATATTACTATATATATATATGATAATTGTTCCCGCTATACCGTATATCGAGTAATGGATCTTTTTTTATGACCATCGATGGAAGAATTTGTGGAGCGCTGTGAGCCCGTATGTTTTTGGTGTGTTTTTGAGCTACCTATCTTCTGTCTGGCTGAAACCTGCATGAACCATCAAAAACCCATGTATTTATATTAGTATGACAATACAGATCATATTTACACTTAAACAATATAATATATATATATATAATATTATAGAATAATTATAGAATAATATTAATATATATATATTATAGAATAATAATAATAATGATAATAATAATAATAACAATAATATATATATATATGCATAGATAGTATAATAATGATAATAATGATAATAATATATATATACACAATATGTTTTATATATTACATGATAAATGGATGTACATTATATATATATATATATATTACTTGTACATTATATATATATTATCATATGATATCATGATATCACCATGTGGTTCCCCACGCCACCAGGTGGCTGGTTTTGTGTTGCTGGTGCTGGGTCAGATGATCTACGGCGAGATGCTGAAGGTGGGTCATGGGTGTTTTTTTCAATGTCCTTTATGTAGTTTGGATTGATGATGTATAAAAATGTATAAAAAAAATGATATTATTTTTTCAGATATCTAATGATATCTATTATATAGAATCTATGTAGTTTGGATGTGGGGCCCTGGGTCAAAATGTAAGACCCAGGGCCCCAGACCGCAGATGGCTTAGTGGCTTAGTCTAGTTTTAGTGTCAACTATCCAATTATTGGGAGATCGAATTTTGACCCATACGGTTGTAATTATATTTCGGTTTTTACCAAGAATTTCAATGAAAAATATGATTCACAAGATGCGACAAGTCGCTAAGTCACTAAGCTGACCTTTTCCCATTTGTTGGTTGATAGATGGGTCATCCCCATTGAACACCCATCGACGGTAAATTATGATACTGTAAATGATCTCCAAGCTGGCCCATCGACTTTTCTCAAAAGGACATCATTGAGCTAAGTTGGCGCAAATAAGCTGGTTGACTTTTTGGTTTATGGATGTTTTTGGGGGATGTAGTGACATTTACTGTTATGTTTATAGTGAATACTACGGGTTTATAGATTCATAAACCAACTTATAGCTTGCAGGCCTCACCATAACCAGTGCTTTGGACGGAGCGGAGAAGCTAGATTATGCATGAAGAAATACTAAGAATAACATGGACACATAGAGTTATGTATTATGTTGCAAGATGATATAACATGTCGTAATGTGATTTATGTTGATTTATGTTTTTTCGTTCTGAACACCAGAACACCAGCAGAAAATCAGTTAGACGGGAAATTCAGTTTGGTCAAACGCAGCAAATCTAGGGTTTTATGCATGCTGATGGTGAGACATTTCAAACACCAGCCGTGGTGTCAATCAATGATCTGTTGTTTTTTCCTCATTGATACCCTCTGGTAAACTAACATAGCTATGGAAAATCACCATTTTTAATGCGTAAATCAACTATAAATGGTCATTTCCATAGCTATTTTGACATAACCAGAGGGTAGATAACAGAAGTTTGTCTTGCTGATTTCTGAATGGTGGATCACCATCAAATATCTGTCAAACTTGCTAAATTATTCAGCCAATCAAAGTCTCCGAAATGATGTGGCAATAGCACTTTGCTTGGTTTTTTCATGGCTTGATGTTGAAGAAATCCTGGATGTTCGCTAGAATCCAAGCTGCATCATTTCTTTTTCTACAATACCCTCAATTGAGCTGGACATAGGCAGGTTCCAGCTGCATTTGGGGTGCCATGTCGCCAGATTCCTGGGCTCTACTACCCACCAAAGGATGAGGTGCGTGGTGAGATGATGATTCCCAAATGACTTTCCTGTTGGAACCAGGGGGGGCTCAACCATCAACAAGAACTTGGTATTTTATTGTATGATAAATATATATATATATATATGAATATTATATATATAATATATTATATTATATGTATATATTGTATGATTATATATATATTGTTATATGTATATATTATATGATTATTATATATATATATATATAATATTATATGTATCTATTATATGATATATATATAGAGATACTACGTATTGATATGATAGGATATGATAGCCTATGGTATTACATGATATATGAAGGTGAATTGGCAAACTTTGCCCCTCCTTTTGCCCGATTTTGGACATCGAACCCCGCAGCGATGGTTGAAGGTCAAAATTGGGTACCTCCCAGCGATTTCACGATTTTGAGTATGATCAATGGGAATTCCAGGATCCTAAAATGGAGGTACTGTACCATATAAGGCCATATTTTGGGGGTATATCCTCTTACATAGCACTGAAATGGCCATTGATATGATCAAGATCCATTTCTAATGGCACGATTTATCAAAACTTGTTTTGCCGGCAGAAAAATCAAAGATCATTGTAGTTTTTAGTGATCACATCCATTTATCAACAATTTCTTCCACCATCATTCATTCACTAATTCCAACTATAGTACCCCCCAACATGATAATATGATAGAACAGTTGGAACCTTGGTGAGTATGAGGTAAACATCAGATTATCCTGGAACAAAAGATGTCTACTATTTGTTTGGGTCCCCTTATAAATCAGTAGTGATTACTTCCCACAATTATGTATCCCACATTAAAATTTCATTTATACCACCCGAATACAACATTTTTCTCAGAGTCCCCATTTATTCATATGCTCAACAGATAGATCCATTAAATCACTTGTAATCCCATATCATTTCCATGAAAAATATCCATAAATCACAGAGAGTCATCACCACAGATCCTTAACTATAGTCAATGTCAATCATAGTTAATCCATGTTAATCCCATAGTTCTCCCATATAATGTATACTTAATAGTCATCCCCATTATAATCCCACGACTTGTAATCTATATTCATGTTCTTTACTATATTCATTAAATCCATCACAGGTAGTATCCCCATAGATATCGCAATCTTAGATAGATAGATAGATAGCTATCCCCATATAGTTGATAGATCTATAATTATTTTTTATATCCCTGGATCGCAAGGTTATACCTATCACATCCTTAGATCTATGTTGGTATCTTCATAATCACCATGAAATCACCATGAAATCACCATCCCCCCGTGCAGGTGGAATCCGTGATGGCCTCTCCGGGCGCCCTGCGGAATTTGTCCTCCCCGCCGCTCGACCTTGGATGGGGGTATTGGGGCGGCGACCAAGCCGATGGCGCGTTTGCGATGGCGAAAGACTGCTGAATTCAGCCTTTTTTCTGCTGTCAAAAACGGGATTTGATTGGCAAAAACGGGATTTTTTTGTTGATTTGAGTAACAAAAACTGTTGACTTAATGGGACTTTAGCCCACAAAAATGGGAATCTAATCAATCGGGGATCAACAATAGATCCACCACTGAGGCGTTCATGTTGGTCGAATCGTCGTGTTCTTTGTGTTTTTGTTGCATCCCCATGAATCTCGTTGGTTATCTCATGTTATCCCCATAAATAAACACACACATGGACATCAAATGACATCAAATGACATCAAATGACATCAAATGACATCAAATGACCATATATGCCCCTGTGTAAATGATTTTATTGGACTATGGATTGAACATCGGATGAACATCAACGACGACCAGCTTTATAGTTTGGACATTTTTGGACTGAAAACCCATGGATATCAGTTTTCGACGCATATCAGGATGCTGTTTCCCATCGACTTTCATCGTGCCATGTTTGGTGATTTACATCCCAAAAAAAGAATGCCGAAAGTTGCACACCTGGAAAATATAAGGGGAAAACATCGTTGAAGTATATGATATCAATATGTATATACTGTATATATATATATACATTGTGTATCATATTATATTATCGTATAAACTTATACCTATGCAGCGATATAAATTGTATGTTTTTTTTTCTCTAGGGCATATATTTTTTTTCATCCAGCCGTTTTTCGCTTCGGAAAAGTCGACGTTCTCGGGTTCGCAAGTTCGACCCCGCCCAGGGTTCCACGCACCTTCAGTCCAAGAACTGCAGATTCTGAGGAGAAATAGTTCCAGTGATCCAGTGGATCCTGTTTCAATAGATTGACCTTTCAAGATTAGCCTCTGGTAAACTAACATAGCTATACAAAATGGCCATTTATAGTTGATTTACCCATTAAAAATGGTGATGTTCAATAGCTATGTTAAATTACCAGAGGGTAGCGCGATTTGGCCATAGAACATCTGAATATTGACAGTTAGAAAACACTGGCCATGCCTAGTTTGCAGAGGAAGATCATCTTTTTTTAGCTGCATAGTTTTCTGGGAGGACTGCTGTTGAAATTAGATCTTTCCAGAGAACCCAGGCAATGTCCAATTTGCATCAAGTAAATTCTTCAAAGTACTGGTATGGGGTATAACATGGTATAACACTGTTAAGTTGGGGGATCCAAAATGCCTCATCTTTCCAGCGGTTTGACTAGTCATCCTGGACTCACCAGTGCTTAATGGCAGCGTTGCTTTGGGATACTGGAAACAACTTTGAACAGCAGTTCTCCATTCTAATGGTTGTAAGTTGTATCATGTTTTAGCCTGTAACTTCTTGGTTTTAGGTCCCACAATCTGACAAGATCCCAATGCCCAAATCTTGGCGGAATTACGAATTCGGGGCACGGAAAAAACCAGACGAATCTAGACTGTGCCGAGGGATTTTAATATGTCCAAAACTGGAATGTTTAGAGGAAAATGACAATCATCCACTGAAGATTGCTGGTGTCTAGGTGTCTATATATGTTTGATCTATTTCTCATATGTGGTTTGCTATCCGCTATTTGTGTTGGAAGGCAATGTGTAATCACAAATAGTTTGTATTGAAACCAATGTCTTGGTGGTCCCTAATTTGGCCACTGTGAGCCCTGGAACAATTGCTTAACAGTGCTTGGCGTTTGGCCAAAAATCGCTGAGCACCTGGATTTGCTGTAAGAGACTGGAAGACCACAAGTGGTTTGTGATCTTCAATCAAGTATGGGTGACAGAGCTATATTGTGTATAGATTGTGACTTTATAAATTATGTTGACCCCTCTGGCGGAATGTCACTGATATGATGGTTACAGCAGGATTGAGGTAAATCCGAAAGTAGTCGAAATATTCATGTTAGTGAATAGCTATTGCATGTTATTCCTTGATTCATCATGATTTATCCAGATAGATCATGTTTTCTGTCCCAAACTTAGAGAGCTTTAGCCTGATAGAGACCATGCTTTGGCCTGACAGAGACAACCAGCAAACATTCGAGTTTGGGGCCTGATTTTTAGTAGCACAAAAAGATAGCTGTCAGTTGCCAGAGCAATGATCAGTCCATCCCAAAGCATCCAATGTGAATAATATCAGCTTCACGGATCCAGACAGAGGATGGTTGCGAAATCCTGCACCAGGGCGACTAGGTACGGTACCTATGAAACACTGTGAATCATGGGTCGCAATGGGAGAATGGGAAAAAACACATCGACCTTAACTGGTGCAGGATTTCGCAACCATCCGTGGACACATGTGGTGAGTCTCCGCTGCAGGCCCCACATGTTAAACATCCAGCAAAATCATAAATTTGGGACGTTGTTGAGGTTCCACATCAAAGATACATTTAGAGGATTTGGAGGTTCATCCATATAGATAGAATTACAAAGATGAAAGTCAATCTTTGGCCGGTGAGTTTAGTATATGGAGGCATGGAGGTGTCTTATTTCATGAGGCTATCCCCTAAATATCCCTAAATCATCTATATGTTTTTTGCAGATTTTCCATGAAACAAACCATCCAGCAATTGGGGATCCCCCATGACTATGGAAACTCCCATATTTTCTCGTGAACCCTGGGAGGTGCTGATCCCAACACCGCGGCAGACAGTGGCGCCTTCGGTGTGGGCTTCACGCAGGTGCCGTGGCGTGCCGTGGCGACGCCCCAAGGATTTCACCACGAGAAATTGGGTAAACTGATCATGGTAATGATTTTTCACCATGGTTAGTATGTTGGTTGTACACAATTTGAGGATTTGTTTCCACCAAACATGGTGGCGGCGCCTGTGGAGCGACCGCGCTCTTTCATGTTTTTCAGAGGTCGTTTTAGAGGTTAAAAGCACAATTCCCTGTAAAACGCAGGACTTTATTCATGAACCTTGCTCGATCGATGTTAAAAAATGGTTCAAAAACATTGGAGGCGCGCCTCAAAATTAACTTCGTGTCGTTTTTGCTGTAG
>Ga0126342_10005847_pt1 | contig 21641 bp, 15 predicted proteins | sample Cyp1metagenome_FD_92528 | JGI IMG/M metagenome (GOLD analysis project Ga0126342, IMG submission 92528) | Coral microbial communities from Lord Howe Island, Old Settlement Bay, Australia - Cyphastrea 1 metagenome | ecosystem: Host-associated > Invertebrates > Cnidaria > Coral ... | reverse complement strand
GAAATTTCGGGGCCAGAACCAAAATTCCAATCCCAAAGCCAGCCCAAACTTCCAGGGGCACACCAGTGGGTTCTATTTTTCCGAGTTCACCTTGGGTGAGGTCCCGGGGAAGAAACTTGCTAAGTTTTTACTCAGCCAACCTTTAAAAACGTTACCTTTGACAATCCTGTCCTTCTTCAGTAGACAAATGAGGAAACTTCCTTATCAAAGCAGCCTTCAATTCATTCAACGTCCACAGCTGCTTTGGAACGACATAGGGGATAGAAAGCTGTGGAGGGGCATTCAGTGGATTCGCCATGGGCCAACTGTTCCCTCCAGATTGAGCTGAAATGCCTATCAAAGTAACATACCAAAACCCAGGTCTGGAGTACGATAAAAACATGGTATGCGAAGATTTTCTGAATATGGGAATGTTGCCTCTAGAAACATGGCATTGGTCATTAGGTTCATACATCACATTACGGGCATTTGGCTTGCTTGTCCCCTCTGTTCTTTGCTTTTGTTGATTTTGAGTTGTCTAAAAATTGGAGTGGTTTAGGCCTCCTGTACGTTCTGTTTTTTGTTTGCGGTGGAGTTACCCTCCGGTAATTTAACATAGCTATTGAAAATGGCCATTTATAGTGAGTTTTCCCATTGAAAATGGTGATTTTCCATAGTTATTATGTTAGTTTACCAGAGGGTATGTGATTTCCGGGTAAAATAGTGGTGGCCATGGCAGCCATGGATTGTCTCAATTTTTCTTGGACTCCGAAAATCACAGGGGAAAAACATGGATGAATAGGGTATTTCATTCATTGCCCGATGATGTTTCAGACACACCCACAGTCACCCACATAGATCACATAGCAGGTTGGTGTTTTTGACATGCTATGTGTTTATCGAATGGTTGGTGTTTTTATCGAATGCGCATGTTTTCTGGTTTTCTCCAGAGGGATGGAACATCTCAACTTTCAGGGTTGCTTCAAGCCATGGCAAATGATGGCCACAACGGGTAACCTGCGGGGTTGAAAGCGACAATGATTTTGGATTCAACTTGAGATTTTGCACATCCAACTTCTACCCTGACGTTCCTTGCATCACAATTTTAGATCTGTATATATATATATATACTATATATATATACACTATATATTATATATCATATAGTTCGAAGCCTTGTATCCCAACTTACGGTGCTTACCATAGGTTATAGCCATCAAAATCACCACCCTCACCACGGTTACGTGTCAGGATCCCATTGTTCCGAGCCCGAGCCTGCCACGATCCTTGCTGAAGCCGTGCCTGGGACGAAGCCTTATGGGGGACCGAAGCCATGACCTACAGCACCTGCGGAAAGTAACCCAGCAGACCCAGCAATGGTGCGGATGTGATCACCGACTTCATAAATCTGAAGATATCAACTGAATCTATGATTCAACACAATGATTTGAATGGTGAATCACCAATTTGTGATTCTACATCATTTATATCGGTTTATGAATCCCATAATCTTTTTCGTTTCTTAAAGATTACTATCCACCTAGACTCTGACTGTCAGTCGTCTTCCAAAGCCAGAAAAACTCTGCATTTCAGACGATGTTTGGGAAGTTCACATCTCCAAAATTCTCCCAACAAAATCAGATAACTCAGATGTTCCAGCTTCAAATCAGCGATGTTCAACGACCTTTTTGGTGGTTTCAAACATGAATTTTAATTGCCATTTCATATATGGGATGTCATCCTTCCCATTGACTTTCACTCACTCCATCATTTTTCAAGATGGGCACAGCCAGCACCACAAACCAGCATCATGGTGTCCAGTTATCCTCTGGTAAACTCACATAACTGATGGGTAAATCACCATTTTCAATGGGTAAATCCACTATTTCTATGGCCATAAAATCCATGGATCTTGATTCAGCATGTCATCCAGGACCTTGGATGAGCTACTGCGCTCCAAGGTGCGGCGCAGAATCCAATGGATCGAGGTCCTTGGAAGCCCCAAATCCCTATGAGGCATCCCCGTGGCCTTATTCTACAGGGATAGACAAATAGGTTGCATCTGTCTATCTGTCTGTTTGTCGGTCTATCCATCTATCCATCTATCCATCTATCCATCTATCCATCTATCCATCTATCCATCTTCTATCCATCTATTCATTATCCATCTATCTATCCGGCAATCTTGGCAATCTTGGCAATCAGTTGGCTAAATTGTTTGTCCCTTCGGCTACTATTTGTTTACCCTTGTCAGGAGGCCCGCTTGAAGTATAGAAAACATGTAACATGTCTATACCCTAAACCCTATTTTTAACCATGCAAAATAATGCCAACTATTCATATACATCCTACATCTATGGGCTAGAAAAAAAACCACCGCAAAACTCGCTCATTCGAAAAAGTTCATGATCGTCCCGCATCATCCCCATTTTTTGTGGCAAAACATCTCCAGGGACGTTTTGTGCTGGGCTTGGTTCCAAGGCAGGGACTGAAATTTCACCAACATATGGGGAGAAAGCCAGGAAAAATCTCGTTTTTTCTTGCTGGGACGTCAAAAAGCTCCGGACATGGTGATTTCAAGAGCAATGAATGGGTATACAATGCGAAAATGATGGTACAGCTTGGTTGATTCTAGTCAGATATGAAGGTGAAGATGAACCTAACCATCACAAGTTTAGACTTAGGAGCCATCAAAACGTGAGGATATCACACGGCAGATGGATGAAATTCTGTCGGGTACGTGTCATTCTGGCCTTTAACCGTCAGCATCTTCGAACCCAGAAATTGTTGCTTGATATCCCATGATTTTTGGCATTCTGCCCTTCTAATTGGTTATCAAAGAAAGTGTCATAGAGAGACCGCAAGTTTTGGATGGATGTCTGACACTCACAGATGTACCTCCAACAAAAGGTAGATAGAAGTAGTCGCTGAGAGAAGTTGCTTGCTGGGGTTCACGATCCCAGCATCTGCTTTTGGTTTCTCAAGTTTCTCTTGTTGGTGATTTCAGATACTGTACTTTTCATGTTCAACTTTGTGATGATGCTCCCAGTAGACTTTCATATTTGTGTCTGTCTGAGAATGGGGTATACCTCCAAAATGACAAGTCTAGTCCATTTTAACGGGAAAAACATGATAAAACAGCAGAAAATATGGGGTATATATCCATGATTTGCATGGATTTTACCATGATTTTACCATGATTTTGCAGTCATTTTGGGGATGCGTTGTTTCACTGTTGTTCTCAGCAGTTCCCAGTTCCCCGCAGGCTGCCAAGCGTCCCAAAGCTGACCCCTCTTGGCCCAAGCCTGCGCTAATGCGGAAAAAAACCGCGCGCGCAACTTCAACTTCGATTGGTGATTGGTGTCAAAAAGAGACCTTGCTGTCAATCTAGCAACAATCTTATGGCCCATTTATGGCTTATGAATTTACACCAAGGTCTCTTATGGACAAGCTTATGATTCATTGGCTGAGTGATCAACGGCTTGATCTTGGCTGCATTTTCCCAATAAAACATGATCCACGAGGCGAGGGAATCGATTAAAAGGCATTTGATCGGTTACCATGGGATGATTTAGGCTCCAATCTGTGAAAACTATTTTTAGAATCATGTTTAATAGGTAAATCATCATAAATCATCTATACATGGCAATGTTCAATAACTATGTTAAATTACCAGAGGATGTTTTGATGTTTACTGGTCTATTGATCCAATAGGATCAATCATCATTGACATCATTGATGTCTTTGTAGGACAATTGATTGGTCAATTGACATCATGGACATCGTTCATAGATCAGTTTAACAGGTCAATTTTATTGAGAAATGTTTGCTATAAGGACATGCTTGAGTTCCCATCATCAAGGGATGGGCCAGCTAATCAAAGCTAGGACACTAGTCTTCAATATAGTAGGCACAAGGGCGAAGACAACGCTTTCGAGATCGCCTACGATTTTGTTGTCTCCCCGTTGGTTGAAGCAACAAAAACAAAGAGGAATCAGTTTTGAATAGCTAAATTCCATCGAAAGACATTTAGAATATTTTAAAAGTACCCGAATTACACTTCATTTCCATTCATTTCTTGCGATTTTTGAAGTAATTAAAATGGGGAAAAATCAGTACAGTACTATATACAGTAGAATGCATGGTAGCACAGCTGCTGGTAAGTGTAACATCATTTTTTGACACCAAACCCTTTTATTTTCATCCTGCCGAGTGGTTTGGCCTCGGCATATTTTCAACATTGCCACTGTGGCATCGTTTAGCCCAGATGGTCTTCCAGTTGTATATAGTTATATGGTTGCCTGGGACATTCAGCACCCTTCCCTGGCAAAATGCGATGAAATGAAACAGCGAAGGAAACTCTCATGGCTTTGTTACCCATAGCATCTATGCTGGTTGGTGGTTTGGAACATTTTTTATTTTTCCCATCATATTGGGAATTTCATGATCCCAACTGACGAAGTCATATTTTTCAGAGGGGTAGGTATACCACCAACCAGATATGGATTCTATATGGATTCTATGTGATATTATGGATTTCTATTGATTTATTGATTGGATGCTGGTGTTTCTCAGAGATCATGGTCGGTTTCTTTTGCAAAGTTCAACCCCACAATGGGCCATGGCTTTGGTAAATATCCCATCCTCACCACCGACATCCGAAAAAAGTCCAGGGCGTTTGGCTATGACCCACGGCATCCCACGGTCGCGGATCTGTTGGGGTCCTGATTTCTAAGGAAAGGCCCCAAGCAGTCTTTGCTGGTCAAATAGCAGGAGAGGAGGAGACAATCTGAAACAATCTGAACTTCGAAAGGGTGAGGTGAAGGTATCCTTGAGGAGAGATTTCCAACCATGTCCATAGCTTTCATAATCTTTGTCTATGTCAATAGAATAATTAGATCACTGTTCTGATCTGAAATCATCTTGAATCAGAGATTCCAACTACTCAAACGTTCCCTAGAACATCCTAGACCCTCCCACCAATAAAAAGTATCATTGGCCATGTCATGTATCAGATTTGCTACCAATGACCACTGATCCCAATCTGCTGTCAGACTGTCAAACATCGATCTCCAGCCAGCCGAAATTCGATGCACGCCCTGGTTGTGAACTCGACTAGACAAGACTGGGTGTGTCTGACATTTATGCTGGATCTATCCGATCTATCCCCAATGTTTCGACGGGAAAATATGGGAAAATGACGTTTAGAAAAGCATCACATTTGGGTGTACCTCTCATTTTCAGACATCCCATATATGAAATGGAAAATGCCAAAGTCATGTTCCAAACCACCAACCAGTGATTGTTAACCATTAACCATCATTAACCACTATTATTGGTATATAATCCCATTATAAAGATGATTATCCCATTATAATAACCAGGTAGACGTGGTTAACTCGCAACTAATAAGCCCCCGGTTTCTCGAATCAGAGCGGTACCCCTGCCATTTCTGTCTCTCTCGTTTTGGGGTGACCCACAGATCAATGAACCAGGGCATATATGCAGGGTTTACAAGGAGATTCTAGATTGGGTTGATCCATCTAACTATCAATAAATCTATCTATCTATCTATCTGTCTGTCTGTCTGTCTGTCTGTCTGTCAATCTGTCTGTCTGTCTGTCTGTCTGTCTGTCTGTCTGTCTGTCTATTTGTCTATCTATCTATCTATCTATCTATCTTTCTTATTATCAGGGAATCATTGCTCATGCTCATATCCGGGGATTAACATATATACCCAATTTTCTAGCAATGATTGGGGTGATTTGGCTCACCTCACAGCAGTGTTACATCGCTGGTGGAAACCCAGCTTTTTTGGGCCCTTTAGGGGTTCCGTAGTCATGGAAAATCCCCTTTATCGCTGGTTGGTTTATTTCATGGAAAATCCATCTATAAATTCCATTCATCCATGCGGAGGTTTCCATAGTCATGGGGGTACTCCTTTATCGCTGGATGGTTTATTTCTTGAACAAATTCATCTGTAAATAGATGGACAAATATCTATGGAGGTGTCTAAAAATGGAAGATCCAGACAGATCCCATTTTACATTTTCCAATAGCTGGATGATCTGGGGGTATCCACATGGATTCTACAAAAGGAGATTCATGCTGGAGTTGATTCATGCTGGATTTTCCACTTTTGGTTGGTTTTTTTCAGGGTATCATTTTCCCAAAGCAATCCCCTTGATTTTCCAGACAGGGAGGGGTTCAGGAGTTGACCCCCAAAAAAGTTGCGAGTCCAGAGCCAGCGGAGTCTCGCGGCGACCTAACATAGGAAGCGCTCGAGCGCTGATGAGGGCAGAAAAGGTTTCGCCTTGGGGACGTAACAATATGGGGGTTAAATGAGGGGTATGTATAGTTTTCCTGAAAACCAATAGAGACGGTTTAATTTACAACTCTTTTTTGTAGGATTCTACATGATTCTACTTTTCTATTTGTTGGTGGGAGCTGTAGAGCCAGAATGGTAATCAACTCCTAAGGCACGTATATAGGAGAAGTGCCGCGTCGGTACAGCATGTTCCAGTCACGTGGATATATAAGCTGTGCAAGTGCTGAATAAGATCTTGTTGCATGGTGACTTGAAATATACGCAGCAGTATATAATATCAATCTATATAGCATTTATATAACTATAACTAAAACTAAGTTTATATAATGCCAATCCATGGAAATTCCTGAGATGATTTACGATTCAGCCAACTTGCTAAATGTTGTCGGGATGGGATGAAACCATCAAACATATTGGTTACTTCGCGTTTCTTTTGCTTGGACCCAACGGTGCCAACGCGACGCCAAGGTTGCCTCAAATCTTCATGCGGCCATATGCCGTGTCAGATGCCTAGCAGCTTGCAGTCCTCTTGGAAACAAGAGGGAGAGTGACTCATGTGGTAAACCCGACAAAACCCATGTTAGAGAATTGTGTTCACACATGTTTAATGCTCCCAAATCATAACGTGTTTGGTACTGTAAGTGGGGCTTTTGAGGCGCTTGGGGAGTCTGAGCGGATGACTCAAAGGTTCTGAAAACACCTACAAAAGCATATGGAAATCACCATGCTTGTGGTCAAACTCCCCGTATTTTTGGGGTGTGATCAGATTTTTTAACTGGTTCAACTCCAGACATGTCAGATGAAACTTCACTTTTCTTGTTGAATTAGGTTTTGAACATAGGATACCCTCAAATTTGATGTTCTGAAACATCATTTTCCCGATTAAATTGACATAGATCGGGGGCAGATTCCTCAATTTTTTGAGACAACCCTAAGTAATTAATATGAGTTCTATGACATGATTGTATCCCTATCTCCCCCATCAACACATTTCAAGATGGTTAAAAGGAAATGACATGATCTCACCAAGATGGTTAAAAGAATTGAACTGATCTCCCCATTTAGGCCCCATTTCAATCATTATCTATCCCAAGTTATATCCCATATATGTATATATATATATATGTATATATATATATATGTATATATATATATATATGTATATATCCATTGATGTGTATATCCACCATGTTTCTCCATGTCAGTAAATGTCCATCTCTCCCAGATGGCAGCAACTGCCCGAGCAGTCGGAGCAATTGAAACGGGAGAAGTTGGAGCTGGGTACGGAGACCGAGATGGTGACCGAGATTGGAAAGCCCATGGATTTTCCCCAGGATTTTCCCATGGATTTTGTGGGGCTTTCCTGTAAACATCCCGTAAACCAATTATACCAATCCATTGAAAATGATGATTTGTCATGGGGAAAAACTGACCTTTGACCTGGGAGGAGACTCATGGATTTTAGATGATTGAACATGGCTGATGGCTGCTGTCCATGGACCTATGGTGAGCAATATTGATTCATGTTCAATCAACAATGATGGAATAATGGAACAGAAATAAGACATGAAAGGAAAGGAGACGAAAGGCCACCGATTTTAAATGGTGGATTTTCAATTGCAATGTTGAAATTCCAGAGGGTAAGGATTGGTAAGGAGACTGGACACCATGGATTTATGTCGCTATTTTTTTGCATCAACAGTAGAGATTCAACCATCAAACGACGACAATCCGGTCGTCGGGTCGTCATGGTATAAATCATGCTATGCTTGGAGATCATAAATTTGGGATAATCAGTGGGATCATCAGTGACACATTCGGTGACAGCTAACACACGGTTGTGTTTTTTTCAGGGCCCCATGAATCAAAACTTACGTGGGGGTTGCTACCATGAAAGCAGGGAGAATCTAACCGGGCTTGCTCGGAAGTCCCGAAAGTTTAAGTGTGGTGGAAATTGACGAAACATGTCCCACGCGAAATTTGGATTTTCAGCCAGGTTGGAAATTCCGGAGGGCATTCTTGTTGAATTCCATGGTGTCCCTTTTCACCCCCGATTTTCGATATGCACAAAAATAGATATGTGTTTTTGGCTGTCAAAACTTGTTTGCTGTTAAACCAGTCAGCTCTCCCATGAAGGATGTCATCTAAAGCAGTGAAATCTCTCATGTATAATCTATCTAGCAATGGAAAATCCCTTATTTCCAGCATGTGTATTAATTCGTACATGATTCTGCCAAGATCGACGTCAGTTATGTTGAAAATCATTTACGACTAACAAACACCAGATCTAAAATTCTAATAAATCACATTCAAAAAAATTAAACCATGTTAAAGCCATGACTTCTCCCATTTTTGGTGCTAAAAACCCTTCCCTTTTTGGCCCCTCAGCACGCGTGGCAGGTGCTGCGCTACTGCAGCTGCTGAAAGAGGCAGCGCAGTTCGGGAGACCCATGGATTGGGCTGGGGTGCAATTGATGGAGATTTTATGAACCATTAAAGTAGAAATATTACGACCCCATTACCCCCACTGTATAGTCTACTTAGTCTACTTATGTCTACTTATAGTTCACTCCATGCTGTAGCTATGATACCAACCATCTAAGTCATTGTACAGTAATTTAACTGTTAATGCCATTAATTAATAGTGGAGATTATAGATTATAGATGATATGTAATGGGTAGTGTTTTATTAACTATAATGTTGTTTATTATAAGTGTACCTGGCTGGTTGGTGGTTTGTAACATGAATTTTATGACTTTCCATATATTGGGAATAATATTCCCAACTGACGCACTCATATTTTTCAGAGGGGTTGGTTCAACCACCAACCATTAATGCCATTAATTATAGGTAATTATAGATTATAGATGATATGTAAAATTCGTAGCACCAAAATTGTGTTATCTCAATTTGTGGAAAATTAAGTACACATTATATGTAAAAATGGGTAGTGTTTTATTAACTATAATGTGGTTTATTATATTTTATTATTGTAAAATGGGTGGTAACCATGGCATTGTTTTAACCACATATGATTGATTTTTGTTTAACCAACCGTAAAAATTGGTGTATGTGTATATATATATTGTGTTTTATTAACCATATTTTAACCATACATGATATGTGCAGGATGGTGCCCCCCAGTGATGTTTGTTGGTTAAAATTAGGCTAATTAAATTATATGTGACATGGGTAGTGACTATTAACTATAAAAGATATGTAAAACACCATAATTTGGGGCAAACCATTATATAACTCTAATGTTGGTAAAACAATAATAACCACCCATTTGAGAATGGTTTATACCCCCTGGTAAACTAACATAGCTATGGAAAAGCAACATTTTTTGTAGGTAAATCAACAAACTAAATGGGTCATGTTCCATACTCATGTTGAATTACGAGAGGGTAACTAGAAATGATATGTAAAATTGGTAGTGTTTTATTATATTCCAAATTGTTTTATCTCATTTTATGGAAAAACCATATAAATGGTGACTTAAGCCAATAGATGAGGATCAACCATGATGATAAATGATTATTTTTATGTAAATTTATCAAACCACTTAAAAACCAAAGGTACTTTAGATGGTAAAATTGATCCTGACACTCTAGATTACCAATAGTAATATTTTTCAAACCACATCTAAAATGATATGCAGTTTAATTGTAACTTCTGGTTGATCAAGCAATTTTGGTAAAATTTATGCAATTTTGATCAAGCCACATAAAATGATCCATGGTGATAAACATATTTTCAAAATGACAATTCAATTTAAACCACTGTGGTTTACCACATGAACAAACTATATAATTATACATAATAATTACATGCTAATGATTTTTATTAGTTATCCAATACATGTTCTAATGATCAGATCACACGTGGCATGATGAAAAGTTTGATTCGATTAATCCATATTGCAGGATGGTCATATCAAACATTGGAATTAATAATGGGTCCACTCATGTGTTCATAACCTTTTGTACACAGATGTAACTATTGATGGTTATTGATGGTTAGAGGTATATTATATATATTATGTATCATATATCCGTATATATAATATCCCACTATATCCTCCTGACATTCCGTCAAAATCCATATATTCAAGTCATATAACCATTTTCGATATTTTACTATTGTTTCTTGAATAACCATATCTAATATCCAGTATAACCATATTTTTCTATTATTATATTGTTTCCATGGTTATATACAATATCCAGTAATAATATAGTATATCCAGTTTCTATACATATATCTAATATCCAGTATAACCATATCTATTATATCCAGTATAACCAGATATTTTTCTATACTATATTTTTATATATCCAGTATAACCATTATATCCAGTATAACCACTATATCCAGTATAACCACTATATCCAGTATAACCACTATATCCAGTATAACCACTATTTCCAGTATAACCATTTTTTTTTTAAATGGTGACTTGGGGATATCCCATGAATAGAACGCCCAGCTAAGGCGATGCCCTAGTGCCATGTTGGAACCCATGCTGAAGGGGGCCACCTTGGGTCCTGACATCCAACGGTCGCCTGGCAGATCAAGAAACCGACCACGGAAAACGTGGGGAAAACGTGGGGAAAAGGGAGGAATTTACCCTGTAAACCAACAGTTTGCTACTGAATCACCAATTTTCATAGGTCAATCAATTATCAAGGGGCAGTTTTACATAGCATGCGAAATCACCAGAGGGTACCAAGAATTCATGGACATATGGGGATACCATGGACTACCAGCACTTCTGACGAAACATTCTGGGTAATGATTTCCCATGAAAAATGGTGTCGGAGAGTTTATATGGATCAATCATCGAACATCTCGGACATCGAATGGATGGATAGTTTAGTGCTAGCTAATCGTTTGTTGTAAAAGGATAAACAAAAACATATACATAATAAATAACATTATATTGTACATATACTCGCCAGCAAATTGTGTTTCTTTTTGGCCGGGTAAGATTCGCCATGATGAGACTGGCTGCTTGAAAAAGCCATTTTTTCAGTCGGCCGGAGCCCAGTGTTCAAAGCCCTGTGTCGTGGTTGAGAACGGAATTCTCATGGATTTTGATTATCACCTATACCGGTACATGGGGATTTCCTAAAATGGGGGTACCGAAAACGGATGGTTTATAGTGGACAATCTGAAAATGAAATGGATGAGAACTGGGGGCAGCCCTATTTTAGGAAATCACCATATTATGATTTATACTGCAGGGGTTCTACTTATGGTTTATGATTATCATGGATTCTACTATGAGGGAGTCACTCTCATGGATTGTGATATTTCCAAATATTATATTGGTAAGTACAACCCCCAAGCTAATCATCAACCAACCATCATCAACCAGCAGTTGTATCCACAAACATATCCCCATAGTTAAGTAGAATCTACTAGAATTACTAGAATCATCAAGCAACAGGGTTAGCTCGCAGCCATTCGCCTGATGTTCTCTGGCAGTGGACGGTACCCAGGTATGCTCAAGAGATGATGGGCTTTCTGCTGTCTGGGGGCCTGGGGGTTGAGGTGAATGGCTTGCGTTTCAGGGGATGTAGCCTCCCATAAACCAACATACTGCGGATGGTTAAGAAATCCCAATCACCAGTTGGTAGATGGACAAAATCCCATGAACCTATCCCATTATTTTCTGTTGGGTTTCATAGTTAGCAATAGTTACCAACTGGTGATTGGGATTTCTTGACCATCGACTCTGAATCGCTATGAATCGCTATGAACATTCACCATTTTTGGCAAATCATCGAACTCTCTCAATGGGTTGATGTTCCATAGCAAACACTTGGTGTCACCACAGGATGGCCGATGCACAGGATTTCTAAAGACATGATGCAGCCAGTTGCCACGGGCGTCGATGGTTGACCCAAGAGACCCAGGAGACATGAGATTTTGGTGATTTTTGTGTACCCTCTGGTAATGACTAACATAGCGAACTGGAAAGATCCACCATTTATTCTATAGGTAAATCATCTATAAAATGGTCCATTTTCCATAGTTATGTTAGTTTACTATGTTTACTGGAGAGTATTTCCCGTTCATTTTGGGTAACCCAATTCTGAGCCACATCCTCTGGAGAACTCCAGGGTCAGAAAAATGGGCTTGTCATATACACCCTCTCGGCTACTGTAGCCATCTGTACGTCCATCCCATGGCGAAACCGATCAACTTCACTCCCAGCCGAGGATAGGGCTGCAAAACCCCAAGGAGTCCGGACTCCGAGCCGTGATGATCGGTCAGTTGTGTTCTCCTGAAAGCTCTGCAGGGGAAGAAGTTGTGGACTGCGTGGTGGGGCAATTTCCCACCAAAAGATCAGAAAGTCATAGAAAGTCTACAATCTACACTACAAAAGGATGTCTTTTTGCGAATGGACAACAATTATTTTTTATTTTGAGGTCCAGAAACGGGCTTTTGCGCAGCAAAACCAATGATACAAAATACATGTTTGAGGTGAGAAGGTAGTGTTTGGATATGTCCACAAGTGTAACAGATATACACACGCATTTGAATCCCAAATAAGGTTGCAGTAATGAAACCAATCTTAGGTTTGGAAGACGATTTTGAGTTCCATGTGAGATTTTGGGGTGTTTGGTTGGTGGTGTATTTTTAAAGGCGTGTTTTCATCTCTAAGTGTTGAATGATGGTCTTTTTCAAGGAGTTACATAAACCAACATTCAGATGTACCTGAGATGTATTTGGTGCGTTTGGCAGCCCTTAAGGGCTGCCCAGTGCGGGTCTACGAAGCTTGACCAGCTGTGATTCTTATCAATTTGAATGGACCATTTGAACATGACTTACCTTACCAAAGCCAACAAAAAAAATCGAGACTTAAATGGACGTAAGGAAAATGGGGATTAAGGACTTATTGAACTATGGCAAAGTGCTGAATTCATATCCATAAAAAAAAACCTGAGTTCGCGCCGTTCAGGAATCAAGATTTCCCGTTGCTTTCGGATCCAGTGATTTGGCCCAAACCAAAACCCGGCCTGGTTTCTACGTTTAGAGAAAAAACGAGGGAAAGATCCACCATAGCCTATGAAAAGCTGGGAAAGATCCAACTATTTCGACTGGGCCATTTTTTTTGAATCGCAAACTGTGAGTTTACCAGAAATATATATCGACCTATGGAGATCGGTAATATAGTGATTGACCAGATGGCAAAGCCAGTCACAAAGAGTCAGCTTTCGACTTGGATGATGAAGACTTAACATTCTTGGCACTGGGAGTTGTAGCTTTTATCCCCCTTCATTGTGGAACCAAAAAAATGGCAAGACCTAGTGGGCAAGTCCTGCCTTTGCCGGGGGGCCTTAGAATGAAGTTCCCCAAACCGGTTTGAGGGAATAACGCTCAATGGTTTCCTGTAGATGTTCCTCCAAGACAAGATTTTTCTTAAGTATGGCAGCATGATTCGCAGCCACTGCGACATCTCAATAGGGCCGGTTGAAGCCTACAACGGGCTCATCATGAATGCAACTGGCCAAGGAAATTCACGAGCACAATTGAGCACAGCTTCCATCCAATCCAAAATAATCCAAATGTGACAAAGACTTCCAAAGGATGATGGTTTCCTAATAAAAAGCTCATGATATGCCACCCCTCTTTGGACATCATCGACTTGGACATTTTTTTTTTCCAAAAGGATGAAGATCATCCCGGCATGGTAGATTCGGCACAGTTGTCATCGACTTGGGCAACCAAAACCTCCATTTCTGGGCCATGTGAATCCACGATCAAAAAAAAAAGATTTTGCCCTAGCTATAAAAAGCCAGGGATTTTCAGTTGCCATGTTTGATGAGACCTAAGGGATCCTAAGGGTAACCACCAATTTGTCCAACCTTCTCCATTCTTTCCGCATCATCGCCACTATGGCGATGCAAAGCTTTCGATGGCTGACAGCGGCGGCAATACTGCAGCTGAGCGTGGCAGACTTTCGGGTGGCTTGGGATATGAACCATATTTATGGGAATATTTTATGATGTTTTTTCGGGATATTTTATGGACTATTTGTAAAGGATATTTATTGCCATTTTTATGGGATAAATGTGGTTCTAAATCATCAAATTAGTCAACCGCATTTTGGGGATAATACTTTGTTTTTCCAGATGCCAGAGGACTCATCAAGCAAATGACGTACCCTATCACCAAACATGGCTAGCGGCTAGCGGGACAATCCCTTATCAATGGGAATTGACATGGGAAAATCATCTCATATATATCTATATATATATATATACATAATATAATATATTATATAATATACAAATACAAATATGTATTATCTATAAATAATCCTCTCTCCCTATTACTAAAACACCCCCCCTACCCACCAAATGGTAAACACGGTGATCAATTTTTATTATTAGGGGGTATTTTGTATTAGGGGTGCCCCTAATATCCCAATGAAAAAAGCAATAATAAAAATACAGAAACTCGATTTCAAATTTGATTAAATCCCTTTTTTAACATCTATATAAAATATTGCCAAAAGCTGGATTTCGAAGCTTTCCCCTAATATTCCAATGAAAACCTTAATAACAAATTAAAAGAAAACTCGATTTCAAATTTGATGAAATCCCTTCTCAACATCTATATAAAATATTGCCAAAAATTGGATTTCGAAGCTTTCCCCTAATATTCCAATGATAACCTTAATAATAAAACTAAAAAATAAAACTTGTCAGATGGGACCCTAGTAAAAAAACCTCCAGGTGGCAATCTATTTCTATTCATACGGGGTTGAACCCATTGTTTCACCATCCTGTTCTCCTATTGATTCTCAATTTGCCACAATTAAGAATCCGATTGTGCCCAACCAAAAAAAAAAGGAAGTGCCACACCAATCCTATGTTTTTTATTTGGGGGAGTTTTTGTAACAGGAAGAAAGGATAAGTTGATTTTACATTGCCATGTTTGATTACCGGAGGGTACTGATCTAAGTTTACGGTGAAACTGTATATCAAACCACCTGGATGAACTTTGTTTTGTATCACTTATCACAACGTTTTCCAGGAGGAGTAGAACGCACATTTTTTTACTTCATATCTCCCGCTGATCTGTCAATCTTCCCATTCCCATTTTTAGTTTGGTTTCTTCCTTTTAATCCACATGTTTCTGTAAGTTGAATTAGGCTTTCAAACTGGTGACATCATGTTGCTATACTTTCCTTGCATCCTTCAGCCATAATGGATTATGTGGTTTTCCATACACACCACATTCCATATTGGTGATATATGTGCTAATATATTACACCATTGGGTACCTATTTGGTATTTACAAATTGGGTAGAATATACCATTGTGTATATACTATAGTGTGTGTGATGTACAAAATGGGTACCCATTCACTAAGCACACCACATATTCTGGTGAGTTTTCTGGCCCGGCAGCCTCTTTGTCCCAGGAACGGGAAGTGGTTTAGAAACAACATGTAGCATATATCATATATCTCTATATACTATATATATATATGTATAGATAGATAGATAGATAGATAGATAAATAGATTAGATAGATAGGTAGATAGATAGATAGATAGACAGATAGAAAGATAGATATATAGGTAGATAGACAGAGAGATAGAGAGATGAATAGATAGATAGATAGATAGATAGACAAATAGATAGATAGATAGATAGACGGATAGATAGATAAATAGACGGATAGATAGACAGAGAGATAGAGAGATAGATAGATAGATAGATAGATAGACAGACAGAGAGATAGATAGATAGATAGACAGATAGAAAGATATATATATAGATAGATAGACAGAGAGATAGATAGATAGATAGATAGATAGACAGACAGACAGAGAGATAGATAGATAGATAGATAGACAGACAGACAGACAGATAGATAGATAGATAGACAGATAGAAAGATAGAAATATAGATATATAGATAGATAGATGTTATACATGTAAATATAGATAGATAGATTAGATAAGATTAGATTAGATAGATAGATAAGATAAGATAAGATAAGATAAGATAGATAGATAGATAGATAAATAGATAGATAGATAGATAGATATATAGATAGATAGATTGTATACATACATATATAGATATGTGAGAGTATTGATAGTTAGAGATCTGATGCCCATTTTCATCCGGCCAAACTTCGAGGTGAACTCCGGCAAAGAAATGCGCTTGCCGCCCATCGGGGTTCCCGGGGCCAACCTGGTTAACTTCACCATGTGCCTCGCGCCCGGCTTAACGTTTGGGTTTATAGCTTAATGATGGTTACCCTCTGGTGAACTAACATAGCTATTGGAAATGGCCATTTATAGTGGATTTTCCTATTAAAAATGGTGATTTTCAATAGCTATGTTAGTTTACCAGAGGGCAATGGGTTTGTAATATGCCGAAAACGGTGGGGTTTATGGGGAATATAGCTATCCAAGAGTTACCCTCTAGTAAAGTAAGAGTTTGCGAACTGGACAATGGCCCATTGAAATAGTTGATTTACTTATGAAACCTGGTGATTTTCCAGTTCGCTTAAACTGTAAACGTTTACCAGAGGTTTTTAGACAAGAAATAGAAACATCGGAAACATCGCTCAAGCTACTTGGAGGATCATAAATTTTCCGGAGCCGTTTTTGTGGTTAATAAATGTTAATAAGGTACCCAATTTGGTTATGACTAACAGTTCGCCATGGTATAGATGATCCATAGAAATAGATGGTTTACCTGGTTTTACCTATTAAAAATGGTGATTTTTCAATATTTTTCATGGCGAACTGTTAGTCATAACCAGAGGGTAACCAATCTGCAGATGAGATGCAAGCCAATCTGCGGGGACGATCACCATGGGCAGCACCGAAATTTAGTGCTGGGATGATCCTCCAGAATCATCCAACTAACCCTGGTAGTTGGTTATTTACCTATAACAGTAGGAAGAAAAATCTATAGGGATATATCTATCTATGGGGAATATATCTATGGGGAATATATCTATGGGAATTTATGGTGGTTTAATGGGATCTAATGGGTTTTATCCTCTGGTAAACGTTTACATAGCGAACTGGAAAGATCCACCATTTTTCATGGGAAAATCCACTATTTCTATGGCCATTTTCAATAGCTACGTTAAATTACCAGAGGGTATCTTTTTGGGATATATATCTATAGGAATATTAATACTTGGTAAATAGTAGAAAAATCTATGGGGATGATAGGGAAATCCTACTACAACCTAGGTGAAGTAGGGTTGATATAGGTTGTATATTACCAACTGGGGATCAATACGGATAAATCATTTGCCACGAGGCTGGGGGCATAAGTAGCCTCTGGCAATATCTGCAGAGGTTCCGGGTTCCAGTGGCGAATTGCTATGAATCTCTTTCAACCAAGATCTCCATAGAAGATTATGAGTCAAATTCATCAACCTTTGGATTGTTTTTTTTTTATTTTTTTATTTTTTTGTTGGGTCTTAAACCATCAACCACTTTTAATCCATTTCAATTACCTGAGTCAAGAGTATGAATCAAAAATGGTTGGCTACTCAAAATGACCCGACACTATACCAGGTTTTTGACCCATTGAAATCGATATCTGAACCAAAACGCAGGGTGTATATACAAGTATATATATATATATATATAATTGTATATATGTTATGTAAATCTATACTAATATATTTACATATATATATATATGGTCTACATACAAAGGCAGATGCGGATTGCAGTGCACATTTATATTTTTGTGGTTCATCCCCTGTTGTCCCAAAACGCTGTGTTTGTTCATCTTGCCCCATCTATAGTTATTTCATGACAATAAATCTTAGTTATTGGACCAAATGATCAGGCTATTGCCCCCATCCCAAATGAACAAAACCAAAGGCTACAATTATAAACCCTATAGGCTACAGACTCTCTATAGGCCATTTCTTCATCTCCTGCGTCACCACCAGTTTTTCCTTTCGAAACTCCGAAACAACTGGAATTTTCCGGTGTTTTTTGGTGATTTTCATAGGCTATCGTTACTATAACAGTTATAATCATGTATAACATTGTCCATGGGTCATTAAACGTCCCAATTGAACATCACCCAACCATGAGGTGTATCATCTATAATGGCCATTAAAGGGTGGTGTCCAATATCCCAAAAATGGGACATTTACCAATCCCTGTTGTCTAACCCTAGGGAAAACCTATTTCTTCATCTCACTTCTTCACCTTTGAAACGGTGCGGTATCAATCCCCCGAGGTATCTCTCAGATCTGAAGACCTTCGACGAGAGCCACGAGTTTCTGACGGTCTATGCCATGATGGTCATCACCTGGGAGGACCCGCGCTGGGTCAACGCGTCCCTGCGGAAGGCGAAAACCGGAGATTTGGGATTTGGGGGGTGTTTTTTTTTTAATGGAAAAATGGAGGGTTATACACCTCCCAAAAAAACCAGAGTTGTATAAGGAACATGATGAGTTCACCATGAAATTCTTGGAAACTCATGGAGTATCGTTTTTTTTGGAAACACCATCGTCCAATCCTGGTTGCAGCATCTTGATGTCGTATCGTCCCTTGGAATTCAGACCTATTCCAAGGGAGCATCGCTAAGCGGGACTTCTTGTTGAAGTGAACATAACCATCAAACCATTTGGGAGAACATAATTATATCTATGTTGTAAGAGATACTATGCACTATGACTATGATATAATGATAATCTCAGTTGGGAGAACAGGGGCACGGCGGTGATTGATTTGAGTCACTTTGTCCACATGTTGGCAAGAAATAGAGTATGCCCAGGTTGCCAGGTTGCATACCAGCTACGTCCTGCTACAACTGGTGCTTATCTTGAGCTCACCTTCTGGCACAATGTTTTAGGTTTACCAAAAGAATACAGGTGCAGCTTCCATAGGAATTGAACATAAGATTCTTGTGATATACCTGTGTTTGTTGGCATGAACACAGTTCCACTGTTCCCACTGTCCCAATCTTTGGAGATCTTGATCGCAATCATTTTCAGAGTTTACCCTCGTATTTGCTTGGTAAAATCAAGGGAAATCCTGCACGTTTCACTGCCAGAAGTCAGCCAGAAGTCAGTAAGTCCCTGCCAGACCAATGAGACCTGTTCCCTGAACAACTGCAGTGCGGATGAGTATCAAGCGGCTCTTGACTTGGCCGCACAAGATCTGCAAGGTTCGCCGGGTGAACAGCCTGCGAAGCCTGCGAATTTGGCGACGTTGTGTCCAGCGGTGTTGTTGTTGAACTTGCATAAGTGAGGTGATCATAGAACGATTTTATAGCAAGAATTATAGATATATAGATACTATATATATATATTGGATTATATTGGAATTGAATGTAAGTGATATATGTGTACTGTATATATATATACACATAATATTGTGTGTGCTTTTGTAGGATTGATTGGGGATCATAGCCCAAAGGGCTTATACATTATTTTGGTGACCCTCCTGCCATTTCGGGGTGTTCATTGGGATCATCGACTGCCCCAGTCCTGGTTTTGTAAACTCAGTGGTTGAGCTGGTTGTTTTTGGAATACCTGTTTTGATCATTTTCATGGGGATATATATATATATATTTGAATATGATATATATATATATATTATATAATATAGATATGTTATTATATAGATTTTTTATTATATATATATACTAACCAGCAAAAGATTGAGTTTTCTTGCGGAGCATCTAACATTGACCGTGCCAATCCCTGATTTCAACATGGACATCCTTTCCCTTTCCCGTAGGAAGTTCATCCTTTTGGATACATTTTTGTTCGAAGGTTCCAATGTTGAATTTACCCTCTGGTAAACTAACATAGCTATGGAAAATCACAATTTTCAATGGGAAAATCCACTATAAATCACCATTTTCAATAGCTATGTTAAATTACCAGAGGGTAATTTTCATTGTTTGAATTTCATTTTTTTGGATCCATTTTTATTGGAAAAAAAACATTCCACTAGTCTCGTGAACTTGGACATATCTTGGACCTTTTCTATCCATTTATTCCACTCGTGAACAGCCTGGGTGTACCATCTGGTTATGACTAACAGTTCGCCATGGAAAATCACCATGCTATTAATAGGTAAACCCAGGTAAACCATCTATTTCTATGGGCCATCTATACCATGGCGAACTGTTAATCATAACCAGGTTGGGTCTGGCAGCCCATGATCCCCATGATGTGAGGGATGGTCCTGGGACAGACGGCTGGTGCCTTCTTCGAAGCAACGAGGGTCTACGGCCAATACCTGGGGTTGTTGGTGTCTGGCAGCGTGTGGACACCAATTCCCACCGATCTCTTCATCAAGACCTCTGACAACCCCTTGGGGAAGACCGAGTTCGACCCGGTGCTTGGTGCTTTCAAATACATTTTTGTGTTATATTTGAATGGTTTGAGTGTTTGAGGCGAAATCTGCAGGAAAGCATGGTTTGTCTTTAAGAATTATAGAGGGTTCCTGCAGATATTCCATTCAACCAAGTCTAGGAATATTTTCACGATGCTTGCGCGGGGGATGGACATCCTTACTGACTTTCATTAATTGATATGGCTCATAACATTACCACTTTGATGGGCCACATGACAAACATTGGAGGCCCTTGTTCGCTGTCATCATCTACATGAGGATTTCCCAGCCATGTTGAAAAGAACCAGAGGTTGTTGTTTTTTTTTTCGTATGGACAGATCCAAGGATTTTGTGTTTTTTTGGGTTTTTGGCGATGTCCACAAAAAACCTCCATTAATGTAAAAGAATGTCATTTGCACCATCCCCCAGTCATCACCATTTTTATATATAGGTGGTATGGTTACCATTCCCAGGAAAATGGGTGGTAACCATGGCATTGTTTTAACCACATTAATTATTCCAAGTATTAACCACTATTAACCATTATCTATAACCATTATTAACCATTATTAACCACTATTAACCACTATTGACCACAAAAACACTGGTGTTTCGGGATGGTCTTTCAAGCAACGCAGGTGATTTATATGCCACGGCCCAGCCAACTGGAAGGCATTTGGGTGGACCGGCGAACCACGCGTTTCGACGTCACCTTGTCCCATGAGCACTACCCCTTTGACGAACAAACCTTGGAGTTGTGCGTCACTCGAAAACCCAAGGCATTAGTGCAAGGTGTTGCCCCGCAGTTCGCTAAGTTGGTTCACAACTAATAACTAGTATACCTAGAAGGATTTGCACTTGATTATGGGTAAAATGCATTTGATTCTGGGTAGGGTTTGGGAGGTGATGAATTCAAATAAAATCTGTACCCCGCTATAAGTCATACTCAATATGATTATAAATCTAGAT
>Ga0126342_10005846_pt1 | contig 21643 bp, 16 predicted proteins | sample Cyp1metagenome_FD_92528 | JGI IMG/M metagenome (GOLD analysis project Ga0126342, IMG submission 92528) | Coral microbial communities from Lord Howe Island, Old Settlement Bay, Australia - Cyphastrea 1 metagenome | ecosystem: Host-associated > Invertebrates > Cnidaria > Coral ... | reverse complement strand
GACGACGAGGACGACAAGGACGACAAGGAGGACGAGGAGGAGGCAGGAGGCAGGAGGCGGCAGGAGGAGGAGGAGGCAACTGACATAAAATCTAACAACCCTCACCTGGCAGGTGGGGAAAAAACATGTTTTGAATGAAGAACTATTTTCGAGTGATCCCCACAGTGGATCACAGTGGCACAACTCTGATATTTGAATGTTTATCTTATATAAACTCATTTAGAAAACCTGAGAGGAAAAACATGTTCCAAACACATTTCGGGTTGGACAAACCGTGCGAAGACCCCCCAAAAATAAAAAAAACACAACAACGACTATTTTTTTATTGATGTAATCATTGCAATCTTTAAATTATTTGCGCGTCTCACATTAACACCAATAATTCGCAAACCCTGCCACCCTCTCCGGTCACCGGGCATTGAATCTGACATATTTTTTGAAAACTCATCTGGCATTTTATGTGGCATTTTATCTGGCATTCTACCTGGAATATATTCTGACAATGTTCTCTGACATGTTATCTGCCATCATTTTATCCATTTTTTCTGGCATTTCCTCTGGCATAAGTTTGGGTCCGGCGCGCTGTAGGCAAAAGGGCCAAGCTGACAACCGCATGCTGGCGAGGAAGTCGGCATGGAAGTACTGGTCCAACCGACACTAGACTCGCTGAACTGAACCACAGCTGCTAATCCAACTGCTCAAAACCACTAACCTCTGGTAAACTAACATAGCTATTGAAAATGGACATTTATAGTGGATTTACCCATTAAACATTGTGATTTTCCATGTTAGTTTACCAGAGGGTAGCTTCCCACATGGGAAGTGGAACTGCTTAGCTGCTAAGTTTCGCCATTGTGTCCCTGACACAGCAGTGGCACTCCGTGATCACATGCATCTGGATATTTATGGTACCAATTAGAGCAATAATTGAACACCGGGATGCAACATGATCCTGCCTAAAACAACCCAACATGACAAATCACAGTTGTCACAATGGTGAGCTCTTTGATAGTATAACATAGTATAACGTATAACAATCAATCCCTAGTCATAACTCTCAGTCATTTTTTGGCAACGTTGGCCACACTACTATAGTGCCCTCCAATAGCATCAATAACCAGGTCGCGGCATCCGGGTTTGACCACTGCCACATTGGGCTGTAAATAGAGCATGCTGCAGTCATCCAGGGCATAATACGCAGCAGCGGCCTCGGCGTTGTGCACAGCTATGGCTGCTATGGCGCCAGCTCCCGTGTCGGGCACATGTTTGGGTAAATTAAGGGGTAAATATAATCTGAGGTGCATTTAACATAGTCAAATAGTCATCACCTATTTTCAGCAATCTATGATAAGGATTAGATCACATCCTATTAAATAGGTGAAATATGGTAAAATTATGTAAACTAACGTAATAAAACTTTCCTTGTGGCTATCATTTATCTATAATCGGAGCAACCGTGAGTTTAGGGGCTGAAAGTACACCAACTTGTAATACGGGGCGCACTACATGGTGCGGATCTATAGTTGATGTAACGATGGGCAACTAATTAAGTGCTGGCTTATAAGTTATAAGATGTTATAAGTTATAAGTAAAAACACGGGCGGCTGTTGACATACAGAATTTAATTATCTTTCTCTGAATCCACTTCCAACAAATTCTGCCTCAGCCTAACTGACGGGCGAGACAAAAGGAAGCGACGTTTCACTCACGATTCCGTTTTCCAGAATCCAATTGTTTGCCTCATCCTGTGGTTTTACATCTCAAACAAGTTGGCCCAGTTTCTATGGCTCGAAGATGCTCGAAGCATACTGAGCCAAGAAGACCTACTATGATCTGGGAGCTAAATCCATGTGTTTCTGTTCGAACCAGGGAGAGGATATCGTTCTTGAGACAGTTGAGAAACTTTAACTCAATCTAAGCCAGAATCATTAGTCTTTGATCAGTCTTTCATTTGTCAATGATATAATGATATATAATGCATTACAATATTATATACATATAATATCATATAATTATTATATTACTGTACTGATGTTTTCACATCTATCAGTTACTTTCAGTACTTGACTTAAATTTTATGGTGCCGTTGAAATCAATGGCCCGAGATGCCCGAGGTAGTTCGGAATCAGATAAATGTTGACAGGAATCGTCAGTAGTTTCTTGGAAAAAATCGTAAAAAAAAACAAAGCACCTTAATCACAACCGGTCAGGTTTGTGTAAATTCTGGAATGCCATAGATTTTCAATATCACCGCCCTTGTCGTTGAATCCCACTGTTATTTTTTCGTCGCAGGCGCCAAATTTCCGTGGCAAAAAATCACGTCGTCTTCAGCTGTCTCCTGACGTGGTTCCCCGATGACTTATCTTAGAGGTAACTGGAAGGATACACAACAAAAATAGGGGGTACAAAGTGAGGCCCCCACCGATAGCTAAGTCGGTGCACATAACTTGGATAATGTTTGGGTTTAAAGTTGCAACTTATATAAACCGACTTATAGCTGGGCAGGCCAACATTGTATGAACTCAACCATTGGAACAATACGATGGGATAGAGTGGGGATGAACAAGCAACATCAAGCAACCATGCAATATTGGTTTGTCTGAACATGGGGCATAACTTGACGCTATGCATTGGGAAGCTATGAATAGCCAGTGGACTATGAGTGGCTATGGAGTCTACCAAGTTTAGGACGCACCTATGCCTTGAAGAATATGAGCGGTTCAAATTTGGTGACTCGAGAGATTTACCGGAACCTTGGAAGCCTTGGAAGAAACTGTGGATTCGTCTAGTTGCACATGGTATTTCTTTCAACTTGGACCATTTACCCGACCGAAAACGGCTCGAGCAAGGTTTGGGTACTGGATCAGAATGGAATTGTAGGAAAGTCTGAAATGTCAGTGTTTGCTCGAGCCGTTTCCGGCTTCACCTTTTTTCAACTGCCAGCCGAGCATCCAAAACGGTCATAGCCTTGTTAGCAATAGTCTGCATCACCTGCTTCCGTGACACAGAAATCGCGGCTCCTATGATCTCGATCCATAACCTCAAACAGCTCTACCTAGATCCTCAATGAACCCATAAGAATTTGTATAATTGTCCCATAAAATCTAATGCGATGAACCATTTTTTATCCATTTTTTCTGGGTCAACAAAGGATCAAGGTACATGGGAGATCTAGCCCAATTTATGCGGTCACACACATTCCTCAATCATCTCAGTAGCCAACTGGCGGCTATGTATACACCATCCCAGTTTTAGTAGCATACCCAATTTCACAAAACCACGTGATGTTTTCTTGGTTTACTAATTATCCGATAATTGTCCATAATTTCCAATATGTTTGCGTATTCTACATAATTACTTATTATAACTTACTTATGTCTATATAATCTAATTTCCCATATTATTGGGTTTACCTCATTACATCAATCATCAGCAGCAATCCCAAGCTCCAGTTTGGGGGTACCTGAAAACCAACAGGTGAAGTCACGCAAGTGCCAACTTGAAAGCCCAACTGCTTGGTGCATTCGACCTTTTCCAATCCATCCCCAGTAAACATTCACGCTGGTGGCATCGGAAGAACAATGACGTAATTATCTGTAATAATGTGATATGATATGATATGATATGATATGTTCTGATGTTCTGTTTTTTCAAACCACCTATCAACCTTTATATAATATATTATATAAATAGGATGTTTTGCACCATGTTCCCCTTCCTTTTTGCCATGCCATGGCCACGGCCAGGCCTGCTCTTCTTGAAGACTCAGGAATTTATTCCGGAAGAGTTTCGCCTTGGTTGACCGCTCCCGGAGACAATCAGCGAACCTGGGGATATCCTTCAAAACCTCAGGTGACAGACCTGACCTTGGGAGAATGCGTATCAAAGTACGATTTTTTAAAGGGACTCGGACTATACATATTAGTGGATAAATTGAGGTATAAGATGGTATAAGCAATTATAACATATTATAACATGCACATGAGACGAAAATAGATGAGGCCAAACACTCATGCTTTCAAGTGCATCGTGATGGTCTCCTCTGAGTGATCCTCTCCGAAAAAGTCCATCGGAAACACCCTGGAAAAATAGCAGCATTTTGATTTTGATGTCACATGCGCGTCTGAGTGGCAAAGAAGGGCAGGCTGGCCAAACCTTCCTGAGAATGGATGGGGAAAGAACTGGCAGGCTGTGGGATGTCATCCCATAGCCTGATCTAGGAACTGACTCCAACTGACTAGGTCTACCGCATACCCGAAAAACAAAAAAGGGACGTGAACATAACATTTAAATAAAACACGGCTTGACGAGAGTTCAGTGGGTTTTTCAACAAACTGAAACGATGGTTGATCATCCAACTAGGTACTGAGTGACAAGGTGGTCAATGTTTGTGATTTTGTTGTTTTTTCTAGACCAGACATAGGTGGATGTGATATGTGTGTTTCAATGATGCAACATAGACATGTTCCTTTCTGGTGAAAGCGGCGAATGTGTGGCGTGGTGTTTTTTGGGGTCCAATTCTTGCCGAAACAACTACCTGTCTCCTGGTCATGATCTTACAATACCATGTATCAGGCATATGAATATGTTGGGTTAGGTCCGAGTGGGGTCGTGCCAACATACCAGTTGCCAGTGGCCAGCATGCTTCGCCAAGATTCGTTATACCTCGCAAGTTGCAGTTCCTCAGCATCCGGTGACTAACGCCCTAGCGCCCCTGGGGGCCCTGGCTTTGGAGGGTTTGACCCAGCAAGGAAGATCAGCATTTCAAACGAGAGGGTGTTCAAGTACCAGCCATGAATCTGAGGGTTCAAAGCCCTCAACTAGATAATCTGGCCAAACTATGAGATGTTCTGAAATGGACATGAAGATTGCTTGAGAAACCACCTTCAATCAAATGTGCCAACAAATGTGAATTCAAAATTCGAGCTTCTAAGTACAAGTATTGACTCATGACATATCTCACACGTCTTTGAGACATTTATATCCGGTGCCATGCTCCAAAATCTTGTGACTTTAGCAAGGCCAAAGCCGGATTCTGTTCACCCCCCGGGTGGACTCGAAATTGGGCACGGTGCTTAACCGGCTTAACCATGGTCCATGCAGTCCATGCTTGTAGATCCACTTCTTGATTCTGCTTCGAACCACTTCCTCCAAGTGCCGCATTCTATGGTCAGCCAAGAATTCCCCCCCGTCCCCCCGTGCACCTTATTGGTCAACATCGCTCAACCAAGCTTCCGCTTGTAAAGATTCGGAGAGGAGGTCGAGAATGTACCTCAGACCACAAGCAAAGTCAGGCACACAGGCGGCAGTACGAATGATCCCTGCTTGGCAAAAATCTGTCTTCTGGCCGTTGTAAGAATAGCACAGTCTTCCTATCTGGCTGAATTAGTGCCATTTAATATCATTCAGCAAATTTAGCAATCTGAAACGAGGTGATTTGGGGGTGTTTGCCATTGCTACCAATAATCATGGCGAAGTGTGGTGAAGTCCCTCCAATGCATCCATTAATCCATGAGAAACGGTCACATGATTACCACATTCCATCACATTCCCACATACACAGCAAAGCACTGGGGAAAGAAACACATTCCTGACAGCAAATCATTGAAACACAATCCTTTGGTGGGAGCAATTGGTCGTCAATTCATCAATTCTCGAATAGGGAACATTGGCGCATGGAATTCTAAACATCTCTGGAAATAAGCCTTTGCTTCTCAAGCTCGTTGTGTAGATCGCTGGGAAAAACAGAATCTAGAAACCAACTTTAGCTTACACAGTCTGGTGTACAGTAGCTAAATCAGTAAATCCCTTTTTTATGATTGGTGGATAAACGCTTCAGCCTCAATAATAGTGCCAGAATGCGCCATATCACCACACTAAGTTCTGTCAGTGTCTACTCCATCATCCAACAAATCCAGCTGACTGATTGGTGGTTGCAGCTGATCCAATCCAAATATATTTGTCACATTTCTGGGTAGCCGGGTAGCTAAACTAACATAGCTGTGGGAACATCTATGGTTTCCCAAGGAAACGATTCGATCTACCATGATCCACATTGAATGGTAGATCTTCGCTATCTCAGCTCCCCGGAAGTTACCGTTATCAGATCTTTGAAAAGCCGTGGAAGCTACGTCAAACAGAACCTCCATCCCCTAATATTCAATACCTCCAAAACGAAACCACAAAGTCATAAATAGGTCCACTATACGATACATTTTACCAAGGTTTCGTTTGGTTGGTATTTTTATATTATAATATATAGGGATTATGATTTATGTTGGTTTAGATCAAACTTATGATATTTTGTTTTTTTAAAAAAAAAACAACATAACTTTTTGGGATATCTCGGGATCAGGTTTTTGCTGGTGAAATCAGACCAGGCGACGGCTCCTCCGAGTTTGAGCCCCTCCTGGGAGTGGTTTCAGAAGTGGTTTTTAATTAATCCATGCCATGCATCATGTACAACCCAAATACTTGCGGATATGATTGGATTTTCTTGGATATACAATATGTATGTGTATATATATATATTATATAATATAGTATAGATATAATATATGATTATAATATATATATATATATGTACATATAATATAAAACTAGGGCAGAATGCAGTTGTAGATGGTTGTAGCTACTGTATATAATATACACACAGCACATGGTAATGTAATGCATTAGCCACTTGGGTCTCTGGGATATACCTGAGCCTCAATACAGCACAAGAATCATTCCCATGCGGACATGTATCAAAAAACCGGTACCCGTGGTGCTCCTTGGAAGTTCATCTCCCTAAACATATGGTACTTTTTTCAGGTCAACTGACTCTGCTTGATCCAAGTGAACATCAGCTTGGACAACCAATAATTTTGCGGCCATACATGGGCAGTCCTACTCTCTCTCTCTCTCTCTTTCTTAAGATCTCTTAAGATTCAAGACATTCTCCGCCGGCTCTCAATACATTCTGGTAATATGACATAGCTATGGAACATCACCATTTCCAATCATTTGGTAAATCATGGAGCTAGATGGGCAGTTTTCCCTTCCACAAACTGTTACCAGACAGAAACCGCCTTTTTTGATCTTGTGGGGAACCCTTGAAATCAATACCCCTTTCACCCTTTGGTGGATTTTTTCCAAGTGGCTGTAAATAAGCATGGTGAAGGAAGCGTGTGACGCGCTGACGCAATTCCTCTGGGATTTTGTTGGTGCGCAGGAAGCGTCTCAATAGTCCAAACTGTTGCGTCCTGAGAGGTCGAAAACGTCAGGGGACGTCACGTCCAGAGAAACGCTGAGTGGTCAGAGCCAACCACGTTTAGAAAAAAATCCTCACATGTTCATGAATAGTACTGATACGCTTCCAAAAGTTACCTCTAGTTTTGGTATCAGGCTGTCAGGCCGTCCAATCTTCTGTTAATGTTGAGACCCAGCTGGCTGGGGGAAGTTGGGATGTACAAACATCTGGTTGCTGAAAACCTCTTAAACTCAATATCATGGTTGACACAAGTATGATCAAATATTAGCCATAGCTGAGTGTGCATGTGTGTATCTGTGCGCGTATGTCTGATCTATAATGGGTACATATCGAACTGATGCACTCACCAAATATGCACGAGTTGTTTTTCAGTGCACGCCTGCGCAGTTACTGTAACTTGACAAAAGTAGATGCTTCGGCATATGCAGCGAAAATGCTGAGGGAAAATGGATGGGACCTCATCAATGGCCACTGACATTTGTTAGGTAACCCCTCCCATCTACACTGGGTGTGTCATAGCAAGGGCCTAGCTGTAGGCACGCTTGGAGCTGAAGATTCCAAGATAATGGTGAATCTTCCTGTCAAACAATCTAATGTTTGGTTGGTTAGATCTGGTTAGTATATATATATATTGATAGCAAAAGATTAAAAGACATGGTAGTATATTTATGTATATTTTACCATTAAAGACATTGTAGCTGGGTAGTATATTTTACCATTGATAGTAACATATTTAACCAAGGTTTACCCAGAAGACATCTCAAAAGACCAAGCTATTGGGTATTGCTTGGATTGGATTCAAAAACCACCAGTCCTGGTGGTGACAGCCCGGCCCAAAGGTGCTTCATCTCATGATGTCAACTGCGACCCTATTTCACTGGCGCCCGTTTCTTGAATTGTTCATCCTTAATCCCCGGATTCTGGTGTGTTTTCCCTCAGTCAACAACAATGATTTGGAAACAATCGACCCAAGCCAGGCCCACCTGCTTTGACCCATCAATTTTTCATCTAAATCATCATTCCGGATCATCCCTGGCGCAAATTCAATCAAATTCAAGGACGTCATCACCAAAACTCTGTTTTTTCACCATTTGAAATCAGCTCTGAAAATGATAGCTCCCTATTCCCATCATCCCATTGTTATCCCAGTTGCTCTTCCATCCTCTTGTGTTGCAACGTGCCAATCAAGGACGTCATGAAACTGATCACTGTGGAAAAGGTCAGCAAGGAGACAAGGGCCACCAACGCCGTATAGACGCCTTCCGTAGAGTTCACCTTAAGGCGCTCAAGCCGCTTGCAGTTGGAGAACTATGGAGAACTGGCGAGTTCGGAGTTTGGTGTCATGGAATGAAGCAATGGAAATGCGGATTTGAAGCAACAAAACTGGTGAAGTAAAAGCCAACAATTGGGATTCGAAAAGGATCGGATCAGTTCGAATTGAGATTTAACCAACGAAGATGGAGATAGACGCAACAAACTTTGGCAAGAACAACCAATAAACATTGGGACAGTATATACCTGGTATGGTTGCCTGCTTGCGCCAATAGGGACCCACAACTACAAGATGCACTTGGCAAATTATGTTTGTAAATAGTTCACATCATCAACCAGGACAAACATATATGATTTAAATTGATCTAAATCCATTGGTGGATGACTTCGCCAGGTTGACCGGTTGACCCTGGACTGAGTCTGTTGGGCCCCCTGGGCCCCCTGGGCCCCCTGGCTGCTTCAATCTGCGTGCCACCAATGCCCAACCTGGATCCAGGTCATCGATGACTTCACCAAAATGGTGACGGAAAACCTGTCGCTAGCTATGAATCAAATGGATTGCCAACCATGATTTAACCATCTGAAATAGAATCTGTTTGCACAACCAATGTCGCAATGTCGCTAGGCATAGAAAAGACTACCCCTCTAGACCATGGCTTTCTCCCTTGAAATCGAGCTGCCAATGAAGGAGGGACTCTCCTTACCATCCCCGTATACCTACAACATCTGACAACTTATCTGACCTGTTGCAAGGCAGAATTTCCGAAATCAGCTCATGGGGTGAATCGCAACCCATGATGATTGACTTCACACACCTGCAGATGTAGCTTGACCTTTCATTTGCAAGCAAAAATTGGCAAAAAAAAATGTCAAATACAATATCAATTACCAGAAATCATAGATGTTTTTTTTTGGTCATCCAACCCATAGCTATGTAAATTTATCCATATGTCTTGGTCTATGGAGCGTATGCGGCTTCCGAAACTCTGTGAGAAACTGAGATAAGGCCCATCGCAGACTGGTGGTGTACAGCAAAGTGAACGAGGCGCCTGTCAGCGGAGCATGGCTGGAAAACCCCAGAAATAGGGAATCTATTGGGATAATTTGGGATCCATGTCTAAAAAACAGAACTATATAGCTATGACTGGTTGGTGGTTGAGCCACCCCTCTGAAAAATATGAAAGTCAGTTGGGATGATCCTTCCCAATATATGGAAAAATAATCCAAATGTTCCACACCACCAACCAGATGATCATTGATTAATCCATGTAATATTATGTATCTCATATATATTTATATGTCATCATATGTCGATATGTGACATCCACCATTTCGGTGGATTCAAACGCAACAACCCCTACCACTATCTATTGATGGTAAGTACCTCGAACATCGCCCGACTTGTTGACCACAAAAACAAGTCCTGGTTGCACAGGTGAACCCCCAATCCACGAATCATATGACTTGTGATCAATGAATTGTTACATGGTATACTTTTAAATGATGGTAAATCATGGTAAATCCATTACATGGATTACATGTCATCAAGTTGGATGGTATACCTTTAAATCATATGGTAAATCCATGTTGATGTGATGAAACTGTCGAAACATGATGAAACCCTGACCAACTTAGAGGTGATGAGTTCCCAGGACATCCCTCAAAATTAGCCCTATTGTTTCATGATGCATGTTGAAGTTTCAACCCCGAACCTACTCCCCCAAAGAAAAATCGGGATAATCAAATACTGGCTAACTGTCAATAGTATATAGGGATTAGCAAAAACATAGGATCATCATTCCATGCAATCCCATTTATAGATACTTAATAGGTGATACAGTAAGATACAGTAAGACACTTAGTAAGTCCCCATGACATCTCCGGCATTGGGCAGGCACCTTCTTGCTTGGCTGCTGAGATCCAGGTCACGCTTTCGGAGCTCATGGAGCCTAAACCTGGACCGGCGACCAGATGGGAAAAGCGATGGAGAAATAGAGATTTCGTATGTTTTTCTTTGGGAGAGATTTTGGGGGGAAATACACATATGATCATATATGGAGATATGGAGATTTGCTGTGATTTCGTAGAGAAATGCATGGGTTTGTGCAAGCACGGGAAAATTACATTATATATATATATATTCAGTACAGTATATGTACAGACATGTATACATAAGGGATATATATATTAGCATTTTAATGTGGAATATGATGTTCTAAGCAGGACTTGGAGATATCACTGTATCTTTATGATGGGTAATGTGACTTTATGAAGATTTGGTAGAAAAGTATGGAAACATTAAATACAATTATGTGGGAACAAAAAGCATAGAAACATCACCATGGATATGGGAATATAAAGATGAGAATGTCCAAAAACACATGGCAATAGAAAATAAAATGCTTGAAAAGAACATGACCTAGCAAAATTTTCATCCTGATGTCATCCTAACTGGTACCTTTGAGACAACAGGATAAACAGAACGAGTTTCCTTCAGCCCCCAGCGATGGCTCAGTGGCCACCAGTTGAACCATTCCCGTGCTGTCACCATGTGACGTTTCGCCTTTTTGGAGACGTGACATGGAGTTAGAAATTTTCTCCAAAGAATTCTACATAATGCACATATGTGTTTGGTTGTTTGGATAAACTGTACGATGGAAACATATTTAGTTCCACCATGTTCCTTCATATTTATCCAAACTGCAGCTCGTATGGTAAATATCAGTTTGGTTCTGAAAAAATATCAATGATAACTGCAGTATATCAGTTACCATCTGGTTATTTAACATAGCCATGGAAAATGGCCCATTTATAGATGGTTTACCTATTAAAAGTGGTGATGTTCATTGATTTTCCATGGCTATGTTAAATAACCAGAGGGTATATAGCTAAGATAAATGTGGTTCTGAAAACTCCAAACCATCCGCCAGTGGCGAGTGGCCAAACCATCCGCAAGCGATGACATGCTCCAACAGAAGCCTCAGCGATGACAAGCCGTTGCGCGAACGATCATTTGGGGATACACCGCTTCGCCCAGTTACCAACATCTGGCTGACTGGTCTAAGTTGTATCACTGGGATTTTATATACAGTCTGACCGGAAATCCATTGCTGTTGACCATCGAAGATGTGGGTGTCAGACATAATATATATATATATGTATATATATACATATAAATATATATATATATATACATATATATATACATATCTATCTATATTCCATTACCTTCCTCTAACATCCTTTAAACAATTATCATGACTGCTTAAGGTGTTGACACTAGAAAGTCAAGCAACAGTATGCAGCATAGGCATACAAAACTAACCAATAATCAATAATCATGAAAACAATCATTTGGAAGCCCGGATGCTATGGTTGTGTTGACAGTGCATGACCTCCGCTTCTCAGTTGATGTTTGATCTAACATGATCCAACTACCTTTCAAGCTCTCATCACAGGTAGCATACTACAAGGAGTTTGTCCAACCATACATTTGATTTTATTGAGTGCATGTCAGGATTTCACCAATTCACGTAACAGGGAAAGGAGTTTGCAAGTTTGGCCAAGAAATGCGCCTTGCTGGGAAGATCGGTGGCTCCTTTGGCGATCACAGCCCCTAGACTAGACCTGCAAAAGGATTCCACCCCGCTATGGTGGCAGCCATGATCTTTGACAACAGACTTAGACCGTTCTGTGGCAAAGGTATGATCGTAGTATGCACAATGCACGATCACCTTTTTAGTCGTAACAATATAAGTGACATTTATATTTACCTGGCAATTCCTGATAGGGAGTATTCTACATATCCGTCTCCTTGTGCCTAAGTCAATACGACGGGTCTGACATGCAAATAAAAGCTAACCCATGCGGCTCCTACTAAAAGAGGGCAACGATTTCAAGCAGCATTAAGCACTGCCAAGCATCATCGTGACCATGGCAATGACCAGGGTGAACTGAGTATAGGCAACGTCTGATTCAAACCTGAACGAAACACCAGGAGGACCATACGGTGCTGGCCGTTTCTGGCACAACTTGTCTACTAGCATGGTGGGAAGTTGATCTTAACAATGATGTTGAACCATTTATAATACAATGTATAGTATTACTACGTTGTTATGAACAAAAAATACTATTTAGATGCTCCAGTCTTCTCGTTCTTGCACTGCACCACGATGCTTTGGGCATCCTGAACGGCTCGAACTTTGAGGTTCCGACCCGCTATATGGAGAATTCATGACATGGCATACTTTTTTGGAGGAGCGCCTAGTTTTGATTCATCCCCGCAAGAACTTCTCGTAGTTTTGACTCATAACAGTGTGAATTTCTTGTAATTGCCTTCGGAAACTATCTAAGTATTTCAGCAACACCGAGTATTTTGACACGGATCTGAAAAGAAAATGGTGAAAATGCACCCAGGGTTGCCCCCTTCTCAATCTCTATAATCAAACCTTAATGTTGGGATTGATGTTGGTTAATAACCCCGAAACAAAAGGCCTGTTTCTTGTGGGGAGGAATGGAAGAACTACCTTATTCTGGTACCCTTCCATGAGAGAACCAGTTTGCTCCTAAAAAGTCGGGTGCCGAACTTGAATTGCGCGCGGCATCCGTGTCTTGCTACTGTGTTTCTGTTCGCTTAGAGTAGCCTTGACTGTATACTGATGTACAGTATATACTGTATACCATGTCGCTGACTGTATACCACAATTAACATTCCAATATCTCTGGACTGTTCTTTTTCCTATGGAACTTCCAGCTATCTGTGAAACTTCCAGCTGACATAGCATAACCGGCTGACGGAAAAATACTGAACAGTACTGATTTGAGTGTGACGCCAAATCTTCATCTATTCTATTTAAAGATAGAAACGCCCATGGAAATTCGCCCATTGACCAGTCACCAGTCGATCCAAACCCAACCGGGTGGCTTGTCCCGCAAGAACGCCGCGGCCCGCGTGAGTTTTCCGAGGCGTACGACTCGGCAGAGGCGCAGAAGTCGCAGGACCTGTTGCAGGGAACGGATTGACCGATAGGTAGACCTACCATTTATGGGGCCTATTTTTGTAGGGCTAAATTTAAGCGGATCTGCCCCCAAAATATTGCTAAAATACACTTTATATGATACAAAAACCCTATCTTAGGGCATGTGGCTTAACATTTTTCAGATGGATGTAACAGGCTTAGAAGCGAACACAAACAATGGGAATAGATCATGATCTATAGGTCGTTCAAAGCTTTCAATGTCATGCAAGTAGCGGGCTCCAGTGGTATTCCAGCAATATCCACTTCCCGCGGTTATGTCTGCAAAACCTTCCATGGAATGCAAAAAAAGACATGTCAAAGTTGTCTTCAAAACATAGCCAATCTCAGACAGTACAGTATGCAGTATGCATTGTATACACACAGGATACGGGTACACATAAATAAATAAACAAACAAATAAATAAATAAATAAATAAATGTGTAATATATATATATATATATATATCATATAGGTAGACAACATACATACAATTGTATATATATATATACATACATATAATATGTATTCATACATGTGTTGTGCATCCCCATTTATAGCAAGAGACCGGAGTACCAAGCTCTCCATCCATATCCATATCCAAGGTTTACCAAAAATATGTGAGAATATCAAATATTATACATTTCATTATGAAATTATGCACCCCCATGATCTCCCATCATTCATAGCAACATGCTCAATTGCCGGCGAAAAACGCGTGTGCCCGCACTCTGCGCACTGGCACGGGCGTCATCGAACATCAAAATCTCGGTGGGATGTGGCTTAAAAAGACAACCCAGCGAAGAATGAACATAGTATAACATAGTCAAAAGTTGTCAAAAGCATACCAATCATATCAAATCTTAACTCGCTTTTGGCAGCTTCCTAGTCTTCCTTTTTTTATCCTTGGACATGGGAAAAAAAACATGAAAAAACCTGTGGTTTCATTTGGGTCCATGACAAATGCCTGCATGGGATGTCGTACGTGGGAGAGTTTCCCAGTTTGGGTCTGAAAAATCGAGACTCAGAAACTCAGTAGTCGTTTTCTTCACGTCTTTGAAAGCACCATCTTTCTTAGTGACTATGCCAATTGACACCTTTGACAGCACATCCCAAAAAATCAAGCGCCCAGCCACAACGTCAATGATGGTGACCACAATGTCAGGTATGAACCACGACTTCAGGTAGCGTTTCGCAATGGCACGATGGTCATCGATCAGCTGTCCCTTGTCCAAATATCCTATAGCCGAGGCCCGACTAGGCGGAGTTTCCCAGCTCTACGCATTTACTGGATAATAAACTTGCATCAAAGTATCCTATTTCAGTGGAGGAAAACACGAACACATCAATGTCACATCAATCTTCCGTGGCTGGCCTAAGGATCTTGATTTTGGATTGGTATATATAGCTGATAGGTCCAAGGTCCACAAGCACAGTGGAAACGCTGTGGAAACATGTGGAAACAGTGGTGCAGACACTGGTTCAGATGTGTGAACCAGCATACATCATATTGTCAGGTGCATGCTAAAATGATTTTAGTTGTGGGCTTTTAGGCCTATTGCGTGCTGATCACAAGCCAAAGATTTTATGAAACTATGTACATCTATGGCATGGCCATGAACGTGCAGCAATCCTGTGGTCGTTGGGGGGCCACTTGGAAAGAATGCAAAAAAACAAAATCAAGTTTTGGACATGTCATTGTGGAACTACATTCTCTACGACCATCCAAATAAGGAGTAGGAGATAGTAGGAGATAGATTGAAAGTGGTTGAATTGAATCGCATTGAACCACTGCTAAGTCAACGCATAAGGACTGTAAACTCACCAATATTCACCAGCAATTCACTTCTGAGCTTCAACTTGTTCAACTTCTTTTCTGCGGGAGTCATTGTAGCCATCTGGGTGAGTCTGAATATGGGGGATGTACTAAAATTTGATTAAGACGTGCGTTGACATAGAATACTTTGATGAAGTATCAGTATATTACTCCACTGACAATTGATTAAGAAAGATATTTCACTTTAGCCGTCGGTAGTTGTTGATTAAGAAATACGATTTAAATGGGAAAACATATGAGAAACCATAGGATTTGGGGCTGCCCAATTTTGAGACCAACCCATCAACCCATCTTTCCACAGCTTTGCCCACTGATCCGAGGCCCTCTTCGTGACCAAGAGTCCAGTCAGAAAGGACAACAACATGTCAAAGAACCAGTAGAATACCTGCACGACTGCAGTGCTCCAGCAAAGGACAAGGTGGATGCTCCAGTAAATATTTGAGGAAACTCGAGTGGATTGGTTCTCATGCAATGGTTTGATCAAGACAATGGGAGGGATCTTCTAACAAGACTCAACCATTTCTCTCAAGAGTCAAGAAACGTTTCTTGGTGGAAGTCGACCAATCACACATGCTCCGTGGTGTTGCTACCTTTACCAACATACCTCCGTGATTTTGGTGGTAAATGGATATATGAAACCCCCGCAAATACAAGTAGTCGAATATCTTAGTCTCATGCTATTGTCGGATGAGATTTGAAATCTAATAGCTATCATAATTTCCCTCATTTTGAGACCAATCAGTTATTGGTTCATATTTTTCCCAGATTGGTTTCATAATTTTCACCCTTATAATATATATATAGTGTGTCACAGTGTTATATATATATACAGTATATAAGTGTAACCCCCATTGACCCCCTATAATCATCAACAGGGTGCTTGAAAAATGCTCAGCTCCAAACGTCTAGCAGATCAAGGAGCAGCCAAGGCGCAGCGATTTGAGATTTGATTTTCAGAGCTGGAAACCTCGGCAGCTCACTGCGGTCACCGGCAACCTCCACGACGGAGAAAAGAGGAGAATACCTCCTCAAGTAATACAAAGAACTTGGTGGCCCAAAACGGTGTTTAAACACATGTATATGATTATATATATATATATGTGATAAATGGCAGACTTTGGGCTTGAATGAGAGTCTAGCTATATATAAGAATATTATCAAACATTACAATATAATCAATATATAGATATGTCAGCAACCAAGGGAATATAACTGAATACAATCGTGAAACATGGTGATCCATCGTGATTAAAAAAACATTGTAACATATTGCAACCACCAAATACGTGGATGTACTGCAACTTGCAATTCATCAAAGACTCGCTGGACACTATATAGCTTTGGGACATGGAGGTGGTATAATATTTTTCCGAATTGGGATAGACAGTCAAAAGACAGTCAAAAAAACACAAACTCTCTGACAACGTTGGTTGAATCATATGCTTCATCGGGTCACTCTACCTGATATGCCGCTATTCCTTGAGTAAACTCTCCCACGGAACTTGTTGTTTTCGGAGAAATCTACGGTCCATCATAGGAAGATTGAGTCCTTCTTGGAATCTCACAGCAGTTTTGTATGACTTTGGCTTCAAATAGGATACCCTCTGGTAAACTAACATAGCTATTGAAAATTGCCATTTATAGTGAGTTTTCCCATTAAAAATGGTGATTCTCCATAGTTATGTTAGTTTACCAGAGGGTACCCACCTATTGAATCCGTTTTTTTCTAAGGACATTTATCCCCTTTGGATGGCCATCCATTGGGGGTTTCTGCCCAGAAACATCTCAAAAAAGTCATCAGTGACAAACTGCACAGGCAGGAAGATGGTGTCCTAACGCACGGGTTAACGGCGCAAAAATCAACATTTTTTCAGGACAAAAGCCGGCACTTGGAGCACCCTGATCAAGCACCGGCCTGAAAAAACCTACCGTAAGAACCTCTCAGTGTGGACACACTGTTTGGGGAAAAACATTGTTTCATCTTGAAGGGAAAGCGACTCAGCAATTAGGATCCCATAGTTTAAGACTTACCACCTCTAAATGATCATTAAAGATGAAAATACAATGAAGCTTCAAATATGTGAAGAGGTGTCATGTGATGTGGCGGGTAGTATATGCTCTCCTTTTTTCGAGATCCAGTTCTTCTACTAGTAAATCGTTCACTGCACTAATCACAGTACAACACCCCAGAAACAACTCTCTGCCTACTGAACTTCTTCCCTGGCATAAAACATTTACAAGTAAGTGCGGCCCCAAAGTGGGAAGGCTGTCCCTTACCATTCGGTTCCTCTGCGAGCTCCAACGGATTATTCACAATCAGCTTTTTGTGAGATCTTTCCCATGTAATGTTGGATGCTGATTATTTGATTAGTGTGTACCTAAACAATTCACGGGGTAGCGTAACTACAGGAGTTTATTTAGTTTGAATCTACTTCTTATATCAATATATTATCTCCAAATCATTTAAATATGATTTACATATTTATCACATCATTAAATCATGCCTGGCCCTTCAGGAATCGTTCGCTTCAGGGCCGGCCCCACAACATGTTCTAAGACGCCATGGCCAGCAAAATGATTCCGACGAAGTCCCACAGATTTCGGAAGTGTCCTCGGATGGTTGTCCAACCAGGCGACATATTTTAACAAAGGAGTACTCTCCAAAGGAGCCATGTTGCATCATGTTTACGGATATGATATGTTGAATATGTTACAAACACATGGGGTAATCATTAATGGTTAAGAATCTAATCCCAGTGAATAAGGAATGAATCTCCGATAACGTGATAACTATGGGTATCATTCACAAATGATGATTTGAAGATGATTTGAATACTCTTATTCTCTGGTAAATAAACATAGACCCTGAAAATTACCTATTTTTAATGGAAACTAATCTTCCAACCCCTATCTGGCAGGGTCTATGTTAATTTACCAGAGGGTATTCTCTGTGTTTTCTTCTTTTAATACTCCCACTGTGTCGAAATCAAACTGTGTCAAGATCCCTCAGCCCCACCTTTCTGGCCCCATTTGTTTCGTCATCTGCAAGTGATATGGTCACTAACATCAACAAACCTGCGGTTCTGCAATGTCTAGGCCCCCAGGTGGTTATAGTTGGTTTATCAAAAAAAACATCTATAGGATTAATGGTATTTCAAAGGATTTAATGGGACTGCATCAAACAGTGGACCTCATCAACAAGTGTGTTGTTGTGTTCTTGCAGACATACCCTCCAGTAAACTAACATGGCTATGGAAAATCACCATGTTTCATAGTATATAAACTATAAATGGCCATGTTCAATAGCTACAGTATGATAAATTACCAAAGGTACTTCCTGAGCATAGTTCAACCTCATACTGTGACATCCGCAAACTTTGATATTCTACGTGGAAATGAGTGGATTTCAGGATCGTCCAAGTCAAAACAGTCAATCCACACCTCAAGCTCTACATTCTTAGAAGTATGCCCTTATCCACCCACATGTACACCCAACTTGCCATGCTGTGGACCCTGAAATTCTACAATCACCTGGTTAAACTAACATCTACTCTCTGGTGATCTAGCTTTGCCCTAAACAGCTGGCAGGTGATGCAAACGAGACACCCATGGGATTTAGCACTCCGAGCCTCAACAATGCATTGGAGGTCAACATCAACAGGGATAGTGTGATCAAGAAACTATAAATGTAATATAACTATCGAACTATATAGTGTATACATCTACTATACTCTAATACATTCATATGTGATTAGTGGCTTCAAACATCTTGCCAACAAGAAACCATTGGGGAATCAACATCTCACAACCACCAGTTCAGTCACCACTGAAATCCAGGGCGAGTATTCTTCCGTCGTAACTCTGGTTAAAAAAGGCCTGGATTTAAGAGGTTTTTTTCGTCCCCACAACAGCTCTGGAATGGTTCAAAGACCTCAACGAAGATTTACAGAGGATTATCTCCAAGCGAAGTTCACCACTGATTCAATAAGTGCCTTATCTGGATATATCCAAGCCCGCAGCTGGAAAGCAACCTACCAATGACTGGAGATACCTCATGCAAAAACTAATCATGGTTCTGAGCCACAAACCAATTCAAGAATGCCCACTCTCACCAATTCTTGTTAATTAGAATGTATTATACATCATCATCTACAGTACTTGGATTTGGTTGCTCCAAACAATCCGAACATATTCCCTATAGATTCCCTATAGATTCCCTATAGATTCCCCACATGTTGGTTTTCCAATGAGGAAAAACCAACACCTGAAGCAACATCGATGCATCCAGGAGGCCAACATTGCGGGGTTTCAGGCAACGCCTGCGTCTTGGACATGGCAAAGGCCTCTCCTTTACCTCGGGTCAGCCGTGCCTTTTTCCTTGGCTATGAAAATTGTGGGTTGAACACCCTGAAATCCTCTGGTTCATCAGAAATGTGTACCTATTATTCATAAGTGTACCGTTTTTATAAACCCCAGATGCTCCATGTATGGTATATTTACCTACATTTGGGTCATTTATGGGATAAATGTTGGTAAATATTCCATACATGGAGCATATGGGAACTGTTATTTTCTGGGTAAACGTATACCACCATTTTCAGACAAACCAATTTTCAATGAAAGTGAAAGGTGGCATCTGATAGTCAAGCCAAACTAGAATGCTTGGAAAACAAGCGTTTGTTCCGTGAAGATATGTGAGCAGAGTTCGAAACGCGTATCATGCCATGGTTCAAAGCTTGGTTAAGAACGGGATTCCCAGATTCCCAAAATATTCTCCATGATTGCTGTCGACTCTTGGCTGCATTTTTTGATCATATGAAAATCAACCGTTGAAGTTTGGGACTTTACTGTCATTGTCCAATTTACCCTCTGGTTATGACTAACAGTTCGCCATGGTATAGATGGCCCATAGAAATAGATAATGGATGGTTTTCTTATTGAAAATGGTGATTTTCCATGGCTATGTTCAATAACCAGATGGTAACCCAAGTTTTCATGATTTTCGAACGGTTCAGGCCAATCCACTGGTCATCAGCTTTGGATACATACCGCATCCTTAGGAATCAGTGGTTCACACCTGAAACATGTCCCAGTATGACAATGATAGAATCCGCATAATTAATTCTGACATAGTTATATAACATATATAGATATCACATATAAATTGTCCTGTTCAACAATGACCCCATGACCTCTTCAGACTTTGTTCGTTTTCCTGAGCCGTGTTGCTGATAGATCGGCGTCGTGCAGAGCTAGCCGACTTGGTTAACCAGCAGCCGTAGGGTGCCTCGGATTGAAAGGAGAAAATCATGGTGAACTATTAGCCACATCATGCCACATCATATCTAAATGTGGATAATTACCGAAGTTTCCGAAGGCTAAATCACATTTGTTGCTAGTCAGTATACATCCCCATGCATAGCCAAGGTCGCATCACACGTCAGTTTTTTTTGACTTCATTGAGTGTCTCATTGATATTTTGTTCCTCGAAGTATGGCTGAGAATAAACACAATCACCAACCAAAACATAGCCATCAATGTGCCGTGGAGACATGTTTCTGACTGTAGACTGCATAAAGACATCCGGCAATGCAACGTTGAAATGAGAAATCCACCATAAACGGGACTTTAAGTGGGAGAATAATAATAATAATAATATATATATATAGATATACATATATAAATCATAGTGCTTGCAGAACATTAAGCAAATATTTTGCAGATGGAATGCCAAGTAGAATGTCAGAATAGAACTGCTGGGGATCGCCCGAAGAAAGTATGTTTTACCCCTTGCCAGATTTGACCACCAGAGGGTCTGTCATGATGTGACCTACGTTGGTCAATGATTGTAATCATCATAGTCAGAACATGTACTTACTAGGTGGATATATATATATAATTATATATTATAATTGTATACATAATTATATATATATATATACCTCGGAACTCCTCCGATGCAAAAAATCCAGTGATTTAAGGTTTATGATCAAAATTACTGTTTTTTGGATTGAACCCAAAAAACGACTCAAATGCCTGAAATTCATGTTCTAAGAGGATGTAAGACGTACTGAATATGAAATATGTAATTCACAGTGTTTCACCCACACCTTAGCCATTTCTGTTCACTTTCCCTTTCCTTACCGCTGCACCTATGTGCTTTCTAGGAGGACCTGTATTATTTGATATGTTTGTGTGCATAGTGCATGCATGGACCATCAGTTTTGACACATTTTGACAATGTGGGATTGAGAGCATGTGTTTAG
>Ga0126342_10005845_pt1 | contig 21645 bp, 13 predicted proteins | sample Cyp1metagenome_FD_92528 | JGI IMG/M metagenome (GOLD analysis project Ga0126342, IMG submission 92528) | Coral microbial communities from Lord Howe Island, Old Settlement Bay, Australia - Cyphastrea 1 metagenome | ecosystem: Host-associated > Invertebrates > Cnidaria > Coral ... | reverse complement strand
CAACTTGTCGTCACACAACTTACTCTGGCGTGGCAGGTGTGGCACTTATGGCACTGGGCTGGCTCTGGTGGCGCGCTTGGTTTTAGGTGTGGCGCCGGGACGCCGCGGCTGTTGGCGTGGCAGCCGTGGCACTTGGAGACATCCATCTTCGTTTCACCTGGCAGGCGTGGTACTTGGTGACATCGACTGGGCATGTACCTCTGCTGCATCACTTGCACTTTTGCGTACACAGTGACATGTTTGGAGCGGATGAGATTGTCGTACCTGCGTCATCTGTAGCCATTTGACACCATATATATAATATATATATATAATATATATATATATATATGCATCCATACTATGCATCCATACTATGCATCCATCCATCCATCCATCCATCCAGCCATCCATCCATCCATCCGTCTATCCATCCATCCATCCATACATACATACATATGCATACATACATGCATACAACACAACTTGTCCATACACAACTTACTCGTACTTACTCTTCCACTTTCAAATTGCTCCACACCAATCCTTCACCATCTCTTTTCCCTTCTTTCCCCATACCATCTTTACCTTTCTTTTGCTGCTTGTTGGAAGAAGTTGACATGTGGGGTTATCCGGTCCTTTAATTCTGTAGTTACACTAGCTGTGATAATCAGACTATCCATTAACCCCAATGCTTAGCGTTGATACCCTCAAGAACAACACATTTGGTAGCCATTGTTTCGCATTAGTTACTGGGGTTATGGAATCACCCCACTTATTGAGTGGGGTAGTTGCACTAATCCTACATCTCTGATTGAATTAAGCGCACATATACGTGGTGGTTTATTCTAGCTCGTAAATGATCTATAACCCCATTTGAAAGTAGGGTAAGTAGGGTAAGTAGGGTTTGTGAACTAGCCGTTAGTGCAGTTACAACTGGGGTATCAAAAAACAACTTGCTAACTGGGGTGAACAGCCAAGTAACCTGCTAACTGGGAAGAAACATTATATATTATTATATAGCCCATATCAGCCCCACCTTTTCTGCACAGAACTGACTAACTGCTTTCTGAGGTTGGACGTACTTCACAGATACCACCTTTGCGTACTGGAAGAGTTCGGACTGCGGCCTCTCGCAACGGCACCCAGATGTCTCGCTGGTTGCTTCGAGCATCCTCTTGCGATCATATATATATATATATATATCATAAACCGAAGTTACTTTAAATGAATGGTTGATTTTTTGAAACTGTTTTTACATGTTTTTTTTCTACCAAGATTTGTTCAGATTCTTGAGGATGGTGTAATCATCATCCCAGGGATATACGGAAGAATCAACCACACACACGTTGGGCATTGTTTACTACAATGTGAGGCCCCCGTTCGATAGCTAAGTTGGTGCAAATAACTCCCATTTCACTATGGTTTATGGTACGCAAATAACGAACTAGTTACTGGGGCGAATCTAAACCAACGTTCACATCACTGGGGGGGCCTCACATTGTATTGGATTACACTGGGTTTACCTCAGATCAAAGTGACCCAAAGATGTGGACCCAGGACTGTTGCGTAAGGAGGTTGTCTGCAACAACCAGAGGCAACCCAGTTAGGTTAGTGGGACATCGCCTAGTTTCATATGAGTCGCTGTGAAAAATACCTGCTGGTTGATAATTGCGTGAGGTTATGCTACCCAATATATGTAACATATTGAGGGTTATGGAAATCCAGCACGGGACATCCGGTCTTAACCAGCCACTATAAAGGGACACGTTGCGAGTTTGAAACATGAAACGTCCACTGGATATATCATATATCTAAATATGTAAATGTGATCATTACCCTCTGGTAAATTAACATAGACCCTGAAAACACCCAATTGTTTAGTGGAAACTAGTCTTTCAACCCCTGTCTGCCAGGGTCTATGTTAATTTACTGGAGGGTAATAATCATAAGCCACATATATGAAATTTTAAGCCACTTAAACCTTGAAATTAGCCGCTTACGTTTTTTTAGCACATCCTGCTGTGGCTATCCTAGAGCACCTTAGATGCCGGGAGGTCGCGTGCAATCACGGTGAACATGTGGGCTGCTGAGGCCCGGTCCGTGCACCCGGTGTGGTTTCTGGATGTTTCTAGGGGATCCCCACAGGATGGTGCCCCCAAACGTGATGTGAACGTTAGTTTGGAAAAAACACCATGATATAACTAGTTCGTTATATCTACCATAAACAATAATGGTCAGAATGGGGGTTCTGGGGGATCCCCAAGTCACCATGGGTTTCAAATGGTTTCAAATATATACTACCCTCTGGTAATTTAACATAACTATTGAAAGATCCACCCTTTTATAGCTGGATAAATCAACTATTTCAATGGCCATTTTCAATAGCAAAATGTTAACGTTTGCCAGAGGGTAAGTTCTGGTCGAATGATTGGGGATAATTTGGCGGGTAACCCCCATGACTGGGATGGCAAACAGCAGGCATTTTTTCTGGGTGAAGAGGATGGTCTCTCATTCACGTTAGGGATTTGAGGTTGAGTCATTAGTCATTTACTAAACTCCTGGTTGGTGGTTTCAAACATTTTTTATTTTCTATACTCTATGGGATAATCCTTCCCATTGACAAATATTTTTCAAGATTGTTAAAACCACCAACGAGAGTCTATTTATCTTATTTAAACCATTAGTAAATGGACTATTTAGTTTTAGACCTAGTAAATGGACTATTTACTAAAGTTTTATCTTTAGTTTGATGATGTTTTATGGGTCTATTTAAATATTTCTAATTGGACTCATTAGATAAAACTCATTAGACCAGAGTAATGTTATCTCGTTACGTGCCAATTAGACATTTACTGGACATTAAAAAATTAATGACATGTGGGTTGTCTTAATGACATTTGGGTCAGGGTCATTTTCTGTACCGCCAACAGCTCGATCTCCCTCGATGCAAAGTTTCCTGGATATGTCATGAGCAAACAAGTGAACACCATGATCCGATGAGCGAGATCTGCTGCGAAATCTGACTCCAAACCCAGCATTTTGCCAAAGATTCTAGTCCCGAAGAGGTTTCCAACTCCAGGCCCACAGGCCTGGTGGTTCTGGTAATCTGGCAATCAATCTGTTACAATGCTATGAAGAACCACCATGACTGGGTAAATCATGGAACTCAATGGGGCACCACGCTGCCTCGCTCTAGGCGCTATGTGAAAGTTTGGTGCTGAATCCCATCCCCAACTTGCGCTTGTTAAGCTTATGAGAAACCATCCCCATAGAATTGCAAGGTGGTGCCCCAGTGAGCTGTTCACGCTCAGTTGACGCTGAACGCTAACTTGCTAGACATTCTTTGGTTTATTGTAGATACATTGCTGATATATCTATATTTACTATGGAAAATCACCATTTTTAATGGGTTGATTAGGGGGTTCTATCTATAGTTAATGGTGTTTATAACCCAACGTTCGCATCACGTTTGGGGGCACCATCCTGTGGGATTGTAATGGTGAAATCGTGGCACAATAGTGGATTACCAGAGGGTTTGCATGGTGATTGACCATTAGTGGATTGAATGGGTAAATCCACTTTTAATAGCTATTATTAATGGGTAAATCCACTATACGTATTCTAGGATTAGTCTTTGAATGACCACTCTTTTTTGCATCGCAGGTGAGTTTCCCTGCCACCTTCACACGTACCACCTGGTACGAGGCGCGTGACGGCGCGTGCGATCCTTCTTCTGGAGGATCCGGAAGTTTGTGATTGGAATGTTTGGAGAGAGAACAAGGTGGCGCCCCAGTTCGTTAGCTAAGTTGGTGCAAATAACTCCAATAACAATCGCTTATGTTAGATATATGATATATCTATGCTTTCTATGGTTATAAACCCACTTCTAACTGGGAATATGATGGTGATACAATGGTGATATAACCAGCTCGATATGGCGATACAATGGGAAACAATGGGATACAATGCTTGATTTTATACCCCCATTGTTGATCTGGTGCTGGACATTCCCCATTTAGTTCGATGATGAAAAATCTACAAGGTGGTGCCCCCCCCAGTTATAAATTGGTTATAAGCCCATTAACTATAGATGTATCACCTATAAACTATAGTTATTGGACTTATTTGCACCAACTTGGCTATCTTGGGGGCACCACCTTGTATGAATATGTTTCATTTACCTGGGCAAATCAAAATGTGACCTCACCTGCGAGGATACATCCCCAGCCGCAAGTTTCAGGCTTGTTTTTTTGCCCCAGATAACCCAGATGCCCCAAAAAGATGCCGAAAAGTCTGCCACCAGGTTGGTTTAGATCAAAAAACATGGAAAAAAAACGACGATGTTTCCGACCCAATGATGAAACACTTCACCTGCGTTGGTGCAATACGATTTCCATGTCGTCCGCCCACATCTTATTGCTATTGTCTTCCTACTGAACCATCCCAGTGGTATGGATAATTAAAAAAAAGCGTGACCAAATGCCAAGTTTGTTTCCACAACTTCTCCGTTTGTTTCCACTTTCTTTCACTCAGAAGGTGGTGCCCCCCAGTTCGAAGTTTGTGCCCAGATTCACCCATCTAACTAGTTCGATATACCTGCAACGAACCTGAAAATATGTGCCCCCCCAGTTATAACTTGGTTTATAAACCACATTAGCTATAGTTAGAAGCATCATGAACCATAGTTATCGGAATTATAATCCAACTTAGCTATCCAGGGGGCCCCACTTTGTACGCAAATCCAATTATGTTTGTTGATCTATTATCCCCACTAACTACACGTACTATAGATATAACTCCCACAAAACCTACTTGTTGGACATGTAAACTCAACTTACATTACTAAACCAAACCAACTTAGCTCTCGTTTTGGGGCACCACATCTACCAGAAGCAGGGCACACACCCCCCGGGTACCCGCACTCGTGCGCCGGGCCACGCCACAGTCCGACAGCGATGCTCGTTTCGAACTGAGCACAGAGAAATTGGATGCAGCGACTTGGTTGAAGCCTAGGGCAATCTTGGATGGGTACCCTATGGTTATTTAACATAGCCATGGAAAATGGACCATTTATGAATGAATTACCTATTAAAATGGTGATTTTCCATAGCTATGTAACAAATTACCAGAGGGTAATGGATGTTAATGAGATAATCTGAAAGATGGGTAGATGTTTCTGAACCAACAACAAATAGGTAATTTAACCATCAACAAAAACGGGATTGTTAGGGGATATTAATCATGGGGGTGAATGGGATATCTATGGCAATCTGAAAGATGGCTAGAAACTAATCCTTTAGTCTTTTGGTATCAATGGGATTATCTACGTTCACCAGCTAAGAATATGTCAGTTTTTTTTTTTGCAGGGTATCTAAGATTGGCCATGAAGTTATGAGCAGTTTCAGTACTCAAATGCTCTATCTCAATACAGGTGGGGATATAACTTTCCAAGTTGCATACAAGTGGGGGTATAGCTGAACAAATGCTGGACTAATTCATGGGATATCAATGAATACCATGGTGTAGAGCAACTGATATGGTTGAAGATTCAAGATTTTTTTCTGCGAAGTTAGGAAGGTAGTACTTGGGGTTGTAGTTGAGTTATCAGTTGAGGTTACTCTTATGTTATGCCCTCAGAAATTGGGAAATGAGCCCATAACTATGGTAAATATCCATTTCTCGCTGGAAAGGCAGTAGGTTGAATTGCCATTTCAGGAGCCTAAATTTGAGGTACCTACCGTATATAAGGCCTATATAAGGCCTATATAAGCCCTATATAAGGGAATATCCCCACAAAATATGTCCGGAAATATGGTACAGCACCTCCATTCGTCTAGGGTCCTGAAATTCCCATTGATAGGTCTTGACCTTGATTTATAATTGCCAAAGACGCGTAAGAAAATTTGTATGCGCAGATGGCCTCCAAAGACTTGCTTTTGTTGGAAAGACACAAGGTGGTGCCCCCCAGTGATGTTTGTTGGTTCATAATCCCCGCGATATAACTATAGTTAATGGGTGTTCATAAACCAACATTATCAATCATCTACCATAAACTATAGTTAACTATGTATAAATATTGTTTGGTATATCTCTCTAATCAACTCAACCCTAGATATTGGACTTATTTGCACCAACTTAGCTAACGAACTGGGGCACCTCCTTGCAGAGGAGAGGAGTGCTGAAATATTAGGGCGTGTCTGACCTTTCTATTAAGTGATGGTTGATAAATAATTAATTATATGATATCTACTGGGATATGTTATTTGGAATATGAGTTTGATATGATATATCTAAGCAACTTGATATGATATTTGGATGTGTCTGAAAATGGTTTGCATACACCCAACATGGCATGTTTTTTTTGACTTTTGTTCGATAAAATGATGATAAACCAATGGTTTTTGGGCCCCCCCCGTATCTTTAGACACAGCCATCGGAAACATCTGCCGAAGAAAGCGAAGCATTTTTTTCTGGATCCTATGGATCCCTAGACCTAGAAGTGGCATGACCTCCCCCAGTTATCAATTGGTGAAATAAGCCCATGAAAACTAGTTCGATGTATCACCAACAAAAACTATAGTTACCCCAGTGATGTGAACGTTGGTTTAGATTTGCCCAAGTAACTAGGTCGTTGTTTGCGTACCATAAACCATAGTGAAATTGGACTTATAAACGCACCACCGCCAGTAGCCAGGACTGGATAGCCAGTCCTTGCGGGATCATCGATCCATTGGCGCATTTTTTGGTCATATCCCATGTTTATGTATGTTTTTCATAGGCCATATGAAAATCCCATATGTTTGTTAGATTGATACCCTTATCCCAAGTATATATTATGAAAATGGGAGATCCCCAAAACATCCCAAGACCAGTGGTTCCAATACTCAGGCTGTCTAATTATTGATGATTTGGGGGTACCACATTTTAGGACACCTCCATATGTATTGTTTTTTTTCCATGACATTCATACTTTGTGCGAAAGCCACAGCTGAACCTCAGCGCGCCGAGTCCTATGCTGGTCGCGCGAGCCCGTGCAAGAGCACTGGTGGCGGATGCATGGGTCTGGGCTCCCAGAGGTTGCAAAGTGCAACTGAGCAGTGGCTGCTAAACCATGCTTGGTTGATGATTAGTTCGGGGAAATTTTGCATGAAAACCATAGGAAAATATAGGACAAAATGGAAAAATGGTGGGAAACTATTGGAAAATATAGGAAAATGGTGATTCTACTACCCTATATAAATTGGGTATTATAATAATCCAATGGAATGATAGAGGGATGTTGAACACTGCTCAACTGAGCCATTGAACATAGACACATTACCAGAAAATATCAGAACGTGGTGACTTAACCAACAAAAATGGTGATTTAGATGAGTTTATAATAGCTAAGTTGACTTGGATAAACTATAACGACGCATTTTTGCGACCGAAGCCTGGAATGATGGTACCGTCATTTGTGGGGAATCGTCCCGAAACGGCTGCAAGGGGCTGAGGTTTGTGATTTAATAAAAAAATACCCAGGCTTATAACTTGTTTAATTGTGGATATATCATGATCTATCTATATTTAGTGGGTCTTATGAACCAACTTATAACTGGGGGAGCACCACCTTGTTCGTTGAGGATTGAATATAAGGAACTTATACTAACTGCTTTGTTGGGAATCATGACCCAGAATTGGAAAAATCGGATCGGAATATACAATATAATATAATTTATAAGCGTATGTACTGTAGGAAAATATTTGGTTGTACTAACTGGAGTTCGGTTTTAAGTACAATAAAATATGGGGATATAATGGATAGCTGATGTTTGGTTGCTATTTATCGAGATTATACTACTGGTTTTTCATAGGAATATGTACTGACCTGCTTTTGGAGATCTGGCCAATTATTACAATGTGAGGCCCCCCAGTTATAAGTTGGGTTTAGATTCGCCCCAGTAACTATAATTATTAAGATGTTATAAGTACCATAAACCATAGTGAAATTGGAGTTATTGGCACCAACTTAGCTATCGAACGGGGGCCTCACATTGTAAAAAAAGCCATCTCTGTTTCCACAGAGCGGAGTCGCAATTATCGCCACGTGAGTCCTGACCGGTGATTTTCTCAGATGCGCACAGGCGTCGAATCCGGCTGATGTGCGAAGGTCTGGAGAAAAAAGGCGTAGAATTTGCATTCCTGAAGAGGGCATCTCATCCCCTCTTCATTGATGGCCTTGATCGCTGTGGAATGGGCAGGCCATGATAACTCAAATCTACGGCGGCCAAAATCAGATGTGGTGCTTTCTGATGCCGTTCCAAACCCGACGAACGTACGGGAAAGCCATGGAAATCCAGCCTGATGAGCCCAAAGACGATGGCCCACTCCCTGGCTCCAGCTTGTCGCTGTTTAAGGCGAGGCAAACAGCTTTTCACGCCGTAGCGAACTCCACGTGTATGCAAATTTTTGCCGTTTTAGGATTTCCTCCAGAATTTTCAGACTTCGCGCATCCATCCGTAGCCATCCTCAAAAACACCATAGATGCGTGGAATTAATTCATTAATCGTAGGTTTGCCGTTTGCCACAATGTACTTTAACTATAAGTGGATTTGACCAACCTACATGAATAGATTAGGGCATGATTGTGACACAATTCATGGGTCGTCAATAATCGGTAGATTGATGTTTAATTTAAACCATATTGAACCAGAATAAATTTGTCCAATAAAAAAGCGATTGAACAGGTTGAACCACGATTCACCTATCGAATTACTCTCCGGAAAGTCAACGTGGCGCACGGGTGGATGAACACGGCCATCCGGTCAATGGACGGTCAAGGCCCAAACAAGGACGAAGTAGTTTCTCTTTTTTGGGCAGACGGCGTACTGGCGAATATCAACAGTTGAAGATTTCACGTATGTGGTCCACATGGTCAAATAATTAGCGTGGATCAGGGATTTCAGAAAATATGAAGCATTTTACGCGATTTACCCATGAAGAATAGGGAGGGTTTAAAATGGTTAAAGGTTTTGATGGTAAAGTAATCTATACATGATTTGTAAATGATTGCTACGTTTCACTACCACAAAAGGGTAAACCAACAACATATAGGTAGACCGGCTGATGACATGGCAATAAATTGATTTCTGGCTAAAAATTGAGGACCATACTAACGAGCTCAAACAAAAGTCTTTGCAGTGGCCTTGCGCATGTGCATGGCTCAAGGGTAAGAAGTCCAGCCTGTGACTGGCAATTGGTGTGCCAATTGTTGGATCCATTTGGAATCGCAGGGCAACTGGACGTGTTTTGTGTGCATTGACCTTCGATAGACGCTGGCATTTTTTGGGCCAAAAAAAGATGCCGAAATCTGGACTTCCAGGATGGTAATCCGATGATGTTTCCCTTGTATTTCCAGGTTTCCAACTAAGGTATTGAACTCGGCATCTGGGCCCTGGGGTGGCTATATGGCAATGTGTGTTTAGCAGGCAATCGGTGAAAAACTTCGTGGTATTGTTTCACATAACCCATAGCAGTGGCTACGCTTAGCATGATATTCTAGTTTGATGATTCATAATGTGAGAACCAGATTTTTGTTAGAATCATCATTCATCATGCCCAACTGTCAACCATGTGGGAGTTATTTTCGAAAAATGCTCCCAAGAATCGCAAGAAACCACTACTGTCTGGGATGATGATAACTGTGTTGCTGATTCCACAGTGGTTTGATTGCCATGATTTCCATGAAAATCACGGTGTGGGAGAACACCAGTCAAAACCTGACCCCCGAACAATGCTATGGGAATGATGATTTTCAAGATCAGCAAATGACATGTTCATTCACAACATTAAAATGAATATGATGACAATTTTCCTATATTTTCCTCAATGATTTGCATGTTCAGCTTGATATTTTCCTATATTTCCTATATTTTCCTATATTTTCCTATATTTTTCTTGATATTTATGTTGCCCTCATTGTAGCAGCTTAAAGCCGACTGGAAATGGCATTGTTTTCCCATACTTTCCCCTATGCTTTCGGATTTTCCAGCCATGGCGAGGGTTTTCCCAGATGCTACAGGGCGAGGCCCCTAAATGATAGCTAAGTTGGCTTATATAAATATATATATATATCACTGGGATAACTATGGTTTATGTTTATGGTAGTTGCAGCTATAGCTAGATGGGAGAATAAACCAATTTAAAAATAGGCAGTGACCTTGTGTATATATATATATTATATGTGTGTGTATATGTGTATGGCTTGTGGTCATTCATCCCATAATGGAATTCCTTCTACTGGGGTATGGAATTCCTTATAGTGGGATATCATGGGTGTACCTAAGTCATCATAAGTCCCTGTTATATGCATATAAGTCCCTATTAACGTTAGATGACAGTGTTACAATAGTCTTACATAAGTCCCTATTCATGATAACGGATGGCAGGGACCTGACCTTCTGCCTTGGTTCGCGCAGGTCTCGATCAAATGCTCTTGCAGGATACAGATGGTACATTGACAGGACTGCAGCCTGCACCAATAATGTCCTTTTGGTAAAAATAGGTTTGGGCCGGGGACTGGTTAATCCCATCTATCATCATTTACTTGTTGTTAAAGGGCTTTCTTCAAACCCCTCTTTTTTCATCAACCAACCAATGGGAATTGAGACATCTATGACTGCAGGGGCAAGTGCCTGGCGCAACCAAGGCCAATACGAAGATCGTAGCAATGGGGACAAATCCACAATGGGGGATTGATGACTTGGGTGGGAAAGAGTGCCATAAGCCTACCATGACTTGAGGATGGTTTATGGCAGGCTTACCACACTGGATGGGATACATTGGAAGTAGATAGCAACAGGATAACTTATCGAGGACAAGACCTGGAACATTAGTGACAACTGCCCAGGCAGAGCGATTCTGTTCTTTTTGTTTTTCTGGTTGCGCAAGTTGCGCAACTGATGACCCGATGGCACATGCACAAGTCTACTGTTTTCCGAGGGTACCCAATAGTTATGGCCCGTATTTTTCCAGCTATAAGTCACTCACCCTTCTACAAGGTGGTGCCCCCATAGTTAGCATGTTAGCTAAGTTGACCGATAACTTCGTTAACTATGGTTTATGGTAGATATAACGAACTAGTTAATGGGGTTTATAAACCAACTTATAACTGAGGGCACCACCCTGTATGGAATGATAACCTGGAAAGGCAGTGTATCGGTCCTCAGCTCCCTTGGAGTTGACCCCCAAAGCCTCGGCTTTCCCATAGCGGCCATGAATGCCATATAGAGGTTTCCTAAAGTCGGGATACCCCTAGTTTTCATCCATTTTAGATTGGGGTTTTCCATGAAATAAACCATCCAGCTATTGGGGTAGCGGGTAGCCCCGTTTATGGAAACCTCAATGTCAAATAAATTCGATGAAAACACAAAAAAAATACAGGGACAATTCCTGGCGAATGCCAATTCTCTATACAGGACTATGCAAGGAAACCTCCATATGACCATGGCACATGTCCCTCACATGTTATTCGTGTCAGAAGTTGCCCCAGGTCCTCATTGACGTCCTTTTTCCCTCTGGTTGATTCAGCAAGGGTTCCTCGGGTTCCTCCCATTCAACAAGCAATAGGTAGCCTCTGGTTATGTCAACAGTTTGCTATTGAAAATGGCCATAGAAATATAGTTGATTTTCCCATGAAACATTGTGATTTTCTCATGGTTATGTTAGTTTACCAGAGGGACATATACCAGTCATAGGCCGCTCTATCTGTCCTAAAAGGACAAGATAAGATGATATGTCAATTGTATCCCATCATATACCTTTACTATTTCCCCATTATCATTCAACCTGGCCGCTCTTTAACAATAGATAGATAATACTAGATCATATCTAGCTTAGATAAAATATAAGTATAACCGAATTGATTATATATATATATAATAGATTAGTCAAGGGTTCCCCCTATTTTTTCTAAACGGACAATATTAGATAATTGTGCATATATATATATATTTACTAGGTCAATCTTAGATGGGTAAAAACTAATCCTTTTTAGTCTTTTGGTATGGAATTATCTAGGTTCACCAGCTAAGAATCCGTCATTTTTTTGCAGGGTATCTGGCTGATTGGTATCATCCCAGGATATCCACATGGATTTAACCAATGGATGATGATTTTTATCAATGCAAGCCAAGTTACAACTCCACGTTTCCTAAAAGAAAAGTATTAGATAATACTTTACAATTATACATATGTATATATGTGTGTATATATATATTATATATATTATATATCCCAATATGATATTTCCATTACAATTCAACCCTAGGACCTTCATTCATGGCTGCTCCATTCTTCCCATGATATTCCCGTTAACGCCCAGTACGGAGCTGCCCCTGCCCCGATTCACAGGAGTCGGCGCCGCCTTTGCCAGCATCGTGCCGTACACGCCACGCACGGATATCGTGTGCCCCGGTGGCCGTTTTTTTTTTGTGACGTCTGCATTTTAAGCCCGAAATACCAGTTATAAATGGTTAGAAATTGTGTTTTTTTGCCATAAATGGGGTTTATAACTACTGACTTATAATTGGTAAGGGGCCTAGCCACTGTGAGCAGTGACTGCTAAAACCCCTGTTGGTCTACGATTATATGATTCAAAATAGTTTATACTGGTTGGTGGTTTGGACAATTTTTTATTTTTGTATATATTGGGAATCATAATCCCAACTGACGAACTCCATCATTTTTCCAGAGGGGTAAGTATACCACCAACCAGATATAGACATCCCGATTATCATCCCATGATACCCCCATGATAATCCCAAGAAGGGATACTGATGATGAACCAACGGATTTAGATGATGATTAATCAATGCAGCCAAGTTACAAATATATAAGTTACGTTTTCTAAAAGATTAAGAGTAGATAATACTATACACTTATAATATCATAGTTATGGAGTTGAATCCAATCCAATGCATAGCCAAGTGGTGATCCATAGTTCTTCAAGGGATAATCTAAATTGATTCCACTTGTGAGTGGCTGGTTTGTTGGGGTTATAACTTGATGGCAACCAGCAAGACTGGTGCTATAAAATCAACAACTTTATTGGGATATCACGGAAGATTACAGTTATAGCTCTTAACAGTTTCAACTGGCTTACTTGTAATCCCATTGAAGTTATATTTCCCACCAAACGAGTTGCAGGAGTTATTTCATCCCATGGCCATAACTATAAAAGAAGCTTAATGCAGGCGCGACCCACTTGATAGTCAGATTTGCAAATATTTCTAGAAGGTGGTGCCCCCCATGTTGATGTGAACGTTGGTTTATTAACCACATTAAGTAGGTCGATATATCTACCATAAACATCCATAAACCATAGTCACCTAGTTATGTTCACCAACAGGTTTACCCACACCACCTGTCACTGTGAGTTCAACACGCTTGAGCATGACTCAGCCGTGGGCAGAAAGTTTCAGGAATAAACTGGGCATCAGAGAGCTGACTTCTCACGCTGTTTGCGAGATATGCTGCCGTCACAAGTATATATTGAAAGCTTTGACAGATGACCGGCTTACTCTCCAAGCCCAAAGGATTGAGTATTCCCGTCACCTCACCAGTACAACGACAGGTGCGATGGGATGGATCACAGCAAGTTCTGAGGTTTATTCGCTCAGGAAAATTCCCACCTGTCGACGGCCGGGCTTCTGATTCAAAGCGCGCTGTCAAAAGAATTTGACCCGTTCAATTGACCTCGTCTCAACATGTCTTGGCACTGGCTTGGCTTGCGTCAGAGATGACTTGGCTTGCGTTAGAGATGACAGTGACAAAGGATTCTTCGTTCTGTTTGGATCTGTCAAAGCATATTGTTGCATTGCATTGCCAAGGGGTACTTGTCCCCTTTGGGGTACTTGGGAACAACCGACACAGCATAATAACCCAGGGATTGCAGGATATGTGAAGCATCTTTTTGGACGAAGCCACTTGGGAATAGCAACTTCGAGGTGTGAGATCTCTAATTTGGAACCGGTAAGTGGTAACAAAGCATTTTTTCTAGAAAAGTATATTATATATATATGGGTATGGATCAATACCTATAGATACATTTTTAGTGGGATGAACATCCATTTACCAGCTATTTTGGGGTTCACTAGGTACCAGGGTTTTGACCCATCCCCATATATATACACATATGTAAATATATATATATATAGAGGTTTCCTAAAATGGGGATACCCCCAAATCATCCACATTAGACATTTTTTAATAAACATTATTAAACTAAACCATACTAAACCAATGGTAAACCTATGGTTTAGGGGATCCCCCAGGTCAAGAAGCCCTTTAACATCATCTTCGTGGTTTAACATCTAAGTGTTTGTGTTTTTACAATGATCTATGTGTTGATACTACAAATGTTCTGCTTTAAACTCCATGATTGCGCTTCTAGACAAAAACAATCATTGGATCCAGAAAAAAAAACATGAAACGCATGTTTCTCTGTGATAAAAAAAAATCAAGGTGTCATCCTCAACCTCTCCATTTTTCGTATCAAACGCAAAACCCACCATTTCAACATGTACACCTGTAAACTAACATAGATTTGGAAAACCCACCAGAAATTTAGATAATTTTCGTAGGAGACACATCGGTTTCCCACATCTTTTATATCCCAAATGCTCCATGTATGGTATATTTACCTACATTTGGGTGATTTATGGGGTAAATGTTGGTAAATATTCCATACATGGAGCGTATGGGTATGTTTTCCTCAGGGTATCAACTGCAGCGTTTCTGCTTTCAAGACGTGTCCCGAGGTGGGCTTCGATGTGCAACAACAGCCTCCACGGCAGCAGCGTTGGCGTGCAGGCATGTTCGGGCCACGTTTTCGGGCATGGAAGGTGGTTTTCATCGGTAAATTAACATAGACCCTGGCAGGACTGCCAGGGTTGGAAGATTAGTGAAACCACTAAGAATTGGTGATGTTCAGGGTCGATGTTAATTTACCAGACTATCAATGATAATAATTAATATATATATATATACACATAGGGTCTATGTTAATTTACCAGTGGGTATCAATGATAGAAATAAATAAATAAATATATATATATATTGTTCAAATAGATGGCCGGCCCAGCGATGTTTGTTGCTGTATAAACTTTATTAAGTTCTATTCACCAAGTTAGTTAAATATGGGGCACCACCTTGTAGATTGTAAAATCCCATCACCATGGATGTTTTGATGGGATAATTGTGATTTAGAGGGGTTTGAAGTTTGAAGACTATTTAATCGGATATATATATATGGATTTAATCTGTATACATATAAATATATATCGACACAGTAATCAAACCATAGCATAGCATCCTCCCAAGAATGATCCAAGCCGCCACAGTTACAATTCTTCTTCAAATGCCATTGTTGTCATATTTAATCATATTTATTCCTATACTAATCCTATGTTTTTGGCATGTTGTTCCATAGTTTAAACCCAATTATATATTTAAACATTTTTTAAGAACTATGAGTTCCTAATTGTCATTACTAGTCTATCAGACTATCACCGTTAATTTATTTGTAGATGGAAATCATTCAACATACATGTTGGAAGACTAGATCGTTTAAAACAGAGACCTTAAGCGCTGCGCTGCTCATCCAGAGGATCCAAGCCGCCCACCCGACCGAACACCAGGTTTGCCCCAACGTCTCAGTGGATCTGCTCGAGATGAAAAACATCGACTGTCCGATGCACTCAGTGGGTATTTTTGGTTGATCAACAACGCGACACAAAAAGGTGGTTGACTATGGTTTCATAGTTTTAATAGGGTTTAGTAAGGTTTAGTAGGGTTTCAAAATGGTTTGATAGGGTTAATCCATGGTTTAATCGGTTTAATGGTGGTTTTAAGTTGGTGAAATGGTGGTTGAATGGGGATTGGACCACTATTTTCTGGTGATTTAAGTCGCGATATACGTTTTTAAGTTGGTTAACAGAACTACAAGGTTATAAGTTGGTAAACACATCTAAAAGGTGGCGAACTACCCAGGAATCGGTTTTTCAGTAGCTTAGCTGGCTCCAAAATGTCAATGGGGGAAAAAAATAATTCAAGGATGAATCACCAACTAGGTTAACTGAGCCATGAAAGTTACCATCTGGTTGTTTAACATAGCCATGGTATAGATGGCCCATAGAAATAGATGGTTTACCTATTAAAAATAGTGGATCTTTCCATGGCTATGTTAGTCATAACCGGATGGTATATCTTGGTTGATTGGTTAAGAACTAGACACTTATACTACCTGATGTGTGGTTTCTTGGGGATTATGATAACCCATAGTCGGGAAATCAATCAACTATATATAACTACTATAAAGGGTGTATTTTCCATGGCTCAACTGCGGTTTGTCTCATGTGTGAAGAATCCGCCTTGTTTTCGCTTGAGCACAGTTTGTTGGGGATAGATGGGGATAGGTACCTGTAGTGGTAGACTTATCATGGCTAGTTCAACTTGTCAGCGGTGGTTTAAATCGTCATATTTATTCGTACATAGTTCTTTGTCCTATAGTTATCAGATCTATACCTTTTTGTGACAAACTATCATTGCAAGTTTTGGGCAATTTTGAATGTGCCCATCTAAGCATCTCCAAAAACATTTGTATACGCATATACATCATATACATATATATATATATATATATACCCATAATAGACACCTGCATACATATACATGATATTGCCCGGTCAATCGTGTGTCGGAATTCCAAAGACCCCGAAAGACCAGCTGCAGGTGGCGCCAAGGACGTGAAGTTTGGACCATTGGCGCCTCAGTGCTGATGGATTGTGGCGACGTCGAAAAACCATTGGAATACCCTTTGGTTATTTAACATACAAGGTGGTGCGCCTCCAGTTATAAATTGGTTGTAAGCCCATTAACTATAGATGTATCACCAACAAAAACTATAGTTATTGGACTTATTTGCACCAACTTGGCTATCTTGGGGGCACCACCTTGTAGCCATGGTATAGATGGCCCATTTATAGATGGTTTACCTCTTGATAGCATGGTAATTTCCCATGGCTATGTAACAAATAGCCAGATGGTATATGGAAAACAAAAACGTTGGATCCTAAAATGGAGGTACCTACCATATAAGGAATATATGGGAAAAAACATTGGAACAATTTCCCATAGGATCCATGTATGGTATATATATGCTAACATTTGGTGGATATTCATGGTAAATGTTACCATATATAGCATACATTGATCCTATGGGTATTGTTCCTATATGTTTCTATATATACGAAAGTCATGGATATATGTTTGGGGTATGACGGGTATATAGGTATATAAAATATAGAAACATATAGGAACAATAACCCAGATGCTCCATGGTGCTGGAATATTTACCTACATGGCTGGGTCATAAATATGTGATAAATGTAGGTCAATATTCCAGCACCATGGAGCATCTGGATTATTGTTCCTATATGTGTCTATATTTTCCTACATGTCACATGTAGGAAAATATAGAACATATAGGAAAATCATGCGAAAGCAGTAGGAACATAGGAAACATGTGATTTAACCCCAAGTTTGTGTGATGGATGAAATTAGTTGATGGATAGCTAAGTTGACGGAGATAACCTGGTTAATTGTTGTTTTATTCGGGGGAACACATATATACACCTGGCTGGTGGTTTGGAACATTTTTCCATAATATATGGTATAATCCTTCCCATTGACTTTCACATTTTTTTAAGATGGGTTGAAACCACCAAGCAGTATATTATGGTATATAGTAGAGATACTTGTATAGTAACTATGGTATATAGCTATAGTGGATATTTTAAAATCATCAACTATAGATAGTTAAAACCACCAACCAGTGATGGTTTACATAACCATTTCATAGCTCCTTAAATGGTTATAGCGTAGCTTATAACCATAGTTTATGGTAGATATAACAATCATTTATCAGTATCCTATGAAATCCCTTTGTATATTAATATTTTTATATATAACTATAGTCAATGTGTTTTTAAACTAACATTATAACTAGGGGCCTCACCTTTTAGTAATCATATTTTGTATTAGTAGAAAGTGAGCAAATCATCATAAACCATGTGGTTAGTTAACGTAGCGAACTGGACAATCACCATGTTTAATAGGTAAATCATCATGTTTATCATCTATCAATGGGCAATTTTCCATAGCTATGTTAAATAACCAGATGGTGTATATATATATATATTTATATCACTTTGGAACATTGAAATAAGAATAACTATAACTATATTATTTGTTTGCTCCAACTTAAGGATGGGAATATCATGGATATATGTCGGGGGTATGATGGGTATAGTGATTATAGTGCGAAGATACTGGTAATTTGTAAATTATGGGGATCCGACCTAGTGGATATAACCATTTCATTTCAACTATACCTGGCTGATCCAACCATGATAGTATAATGGGATACTATATCTGGCTGATGGTATGGTATGGTATGGTACTACCAGGACAACTGCCGTTGCAGTTGCTTCCTGCATTTCCCAAAAACTGAGAGAGACCAAAATGGTCCACCAACCATAGGAACGTAATGGGGATGTAGTGATGATAGTGGGAAGAAGATTAGAATATTGAGGATTGGAATGCTTGTGCAACGGGGATCCATGATTATTCAGGGGGTCATTGGTCAATTTAGCACGTTTTCTCCCTCCTGGGGCCAGGGAGCAGTCCTATTTCTTTGGGATCTGTCGGGGCAAAAATGATGTGTAACTTCCAACTCCTGACGGCATGACGTGTTTTTTTTTACCACCATAATTTGGACATGGAACATACCCTCTGTTAATTTACTGTAACATAGCTACTGAAAATCACCACGTCTAATAGGTAAATCAACTATAACTGGGCCATTTTCCATAGCTATGTAAACGATTACTGAAGAAGGTAAACGTAATTTGATGGGATCCCATTTCAATGATTTTATATTCCTGGATATGACCCAATTGGTGGGTTCGGAATTGAGGGGTGGAGAAGCTTCGACAACATGGTTTCACCACACGCAAAAAGCGCAGCCGGGTTGTTTACATCACTGGCCGATGAGTTGTTTGGCCAAATCGTGTGCAGAATTCGGTCTTATCCCACTGGAAGATACTCTCTGGTAAACATACAAAAAACTATGGAAAATCACAATTTTTAATGGGAAAACTCACTATAAATGGCCACTTTCCACAACTATAACTGGTTGGTGCTTTGGAACATGGCTGGATTATGAATCTCCATATCTTTGGAATGTCATCATCCCAACTGACGAACTCATATTTTTCAGAGGGGTAGGTATACCACCAACCAGATAAAGAGGGCTATTGCGGCTTGGTGCAATGGCAGGAAGGTCACCATGAATGAGCCCCAATGCACTTTCTAAAAGTTGTAATATGTTGTAATTGTTGATCCAGATGTGTGGTTCAATCCTGAAAAATCTCATGAATGTTGTTCGATTCCCACCAAATCCCAATGTTTGTTGATTAGATCTCATTGTTGATTTGTTGATCGGATTTTTATTTTCTCAGTTTCATTTCGAGTTTCTCATATTTTCTCATAGGCCGTGATCATCATGCCCATGTGCTCCATGGTGCTGGAATATTTACCTACATTACTGGGCCATAAATATGGGGTAAATGTAGGTGTGCATATACCAGCACCCATAGGATCCATGTATGCCAATGTATGCTATATATGGCGTGCCATGGATCCGATCAACAAAAACCCAGTCATGTGAGCATTTTTCTACCAGCACCGTTAGGATCCGTCATGGGTCATGATCTTCACCCAAAATCACCGCGATTTCAGGTGCTGACCCCAGATGAGGAAGAAGACAACGGCTTCGAAGGTGGTGTCTTGAGCAGTCCGGGAAACCCAGGTGAAGCGGCGAAGCCGCAGCATGGCGACCAAGGGATACCAAGGGGGTGCACCCGAGTGCAAAACGAGCAAAAAATGGTGAGTTAAGCAACGCAAATGGTGATTGAACCAGGAAGAAACATGGGAAAATGATGATTTTAATAGATTTTTAATGGTGATTTAAGCAACAATCAATGGTAAGATCACCAACATGAGGATTGAGATGGGAGGTCATAAACCAACTCAGAAGTGGGGGGGCGCCGCCTTGTATGATTAATGGAAAAATCATCTATAAATGAGTAACCATTCCATGTTTAGATATTCTGAGTCATACTGAAACATATTTTATTTACAAATGGGACACAGCCCACAGCCAGCTTCTGAGTCATACTCTCGTCCTGGATTTTAGTTGATTAGGGGATTACCTGCCGCGCAGATTTTCTGGTTGGTGGTTTGGAACATGGCTTTATCTACAAATGGATAATTTTCCAGCCATGTTTGATAACCTACCCTCTGGTAAACTAATATAGCTCTTTAAAATAGCCATTTATAGTGGATTTACCTATTAAAAGATGTGATTTTCCATACATTGGGAATGTCATCAGTCCAACTGACTTTCATATTTTTCAGAGGGGTGGGGCTCAACCACCAACCAGTTTTGTTGGATTACTACTCATCTTAGTCAGGTTCAATGCCACAAAAGCATATGCTTTTCGCGCTGGGCAACTCACGTGATAACTCAATGGACTTCATTGAAAAGAGCCCTTGAAAGACAATCCCACTAACTGATTAGTAACCATAGGTGTATGTAATTGTATATATATATATATGTATGTATAGATGTAATTACAACCCGCTTATATTCCATAGTTATAGCGTACAATTATACTCTAGTTATACATATTCATGCACATAATATACATATAGGATAAACCATGATAAACCCATTGAATAGAATCAATATATGATATGAATAATATCATATAATATCACCATGATAAACTGATAAACCAATAATATATATATACATAATATACATATAGAATGGTGAATCCAAACAGTGTTGGGTGGCTTAACCACCGAGGTGTGGGACCTTTCTACGCCAGTTGCCCCTGCGGTGTGACACTCATGGGCTGTGGTTAAGAACGGTAAAAGGACAGTCAACTGGTTGAATCCTATGAAAAATGGTGGTTTCATTGGGAAAACCATAGGAAAACCATAGGAAAAATGGTGGTTTACCCTCTGGTAAATTAACAGTTGGACCCTGAAAATCAACAATTTTTAATGGTTTCACTAAACTTCCAATCCCGATGACTGGCAGGGTCGAACTGTTAATTTACTGGAGGATAGATATACAGATATAACATGATATAACTATAAAGTCAGTGGCTGAATTCTATGGTTTATGGTACATATAACGAACTAGTTAATGGGGTTTATAAACCAACTTATACTGGTTGGTGGTTTCAAACATGGTTTTTATTTTTCCATATATGGGATGTCATCCTTCCCATTGACGAACTCATATTTTTCAAGATGGTTAAAACCACCAACCAGGTAAACAAAGGCCCGTGGAACATCGTGATTTCACAATAGTGATGTTCCAATGGTATTTAGAATCACTATGGAAAATCACCATTGTTAAGAACGGTAAGTTATATATATATATATATTCATGCATTGAGTTTGGCAGGCTTGGGTGTGCATGTGTCATCTTTAAGTGAGTCAATGAATGCTTTCATTTTGGCTCAAGTGGAGCTGAGCCAAAATAGCATT
>Ga0126342_10005844_pt1:0-20000 | contig 21647 bp, 28 predicted proteins | sample Cyp1metagenome_FD_92528 | JGI IMG/M metagenome (GOLD analysis project Ga0126342, IMG submission 92528) | Coral microbial communities from Lord Howe Island, Old Settlement Bay, Australia - Cyphastrea 1 metagenome | ecosystem: Host-associated > Invertebrates > Cnidaria > Coral ... | reverse complement strand
GGAACCAAGAACCACGTAAAAACCACGGTTTTGCACTTTCGCCAACAAAAAAAGTGCTTGTCCAAGCACGCAAAACACTGTACAGAACGATGTTTTTGTTACCTCACACGCACGAAACACCGTAAAATACGGTGACTTCAGTCGGTGAGGCTTAGCCCCATGCTGAAGAACGGAGCCGGCCTGCGGCCTGCAGCTTACGGTGCCTAACCTTGCTCAAGAAACTAGCTCCCAAAAGCTTCTTGCCTTCTTGCTTCGTGCCCCTTGCTGCTTGTAAAGGCTTCTTGCCCTTTGCTGCTGGTAATTTCTCCTCTGACGCGCTCCCCCTGCTGCAAGCGGGGTCAGCGGATATTATCTCGATGTCGTACTTTGAGGATTGTATCCTCTTTTGAATTGAAAGACATGAGCCGAAAATGACACTTTCAGATGTTTCTCCGCAACACTAACTTTTTCCAACAGGATTCAGAAGAACCTATGGGGTTTTGCGACGAACTCAGTATAACTTAGTTTAGAACTATGGTAAATCAATAATGTGTTGGATTTCCTAGTCCTGTCCTGATTGTCCTGTGGGGCATTGCGTGCGCCATCGGGCTGCAAGCTCCTGCCTTCTCTGCTAAAGTGGTTTTCTTAGCAACCAACATGCGGCGTCATGCGGCTCTGGATGCTCGAAATGAGTATTCAATGGTATTCAATGTAGCAAGGTATCCTCTTCTTTCATTCTATTGGTTTCCTTAAGCCAACTCAGTGCTTACCCATCCTGGAACCCTTGCCCAGTATGAGGTATCGGCAATCATTCGCTTCAAAAGGGCTGGGGATGTGTGTACAGTACTGTAAGCTTTCCTAGAACCACTCCACTGTTACCATCAACATCCATCACAATCCATCACGATCCATCATAATCCATCACCACGTATTCAACGTATTTGGCGTCTTTTTGACTTCAGAGGTGAAGCAAGTACCAGGCAAGACCTATCGATGGCTCAGCAGGTGCAAATATCCTGCGGAATTGCTTGTTTGGAGATATCTGGAGACGTGCTTCGAAAAGTTGAGCTTGACATGTGGCATGTGGAGTTTTTAGATGTGGCAGGACCCAAACATGAGTTTCGGCACTTTCTTATTTGTAGGTAAAATAAACAACAAATTCCTAAGCGAGTCTTGAACTGACATGCCTGGGTGATCCTGGGTATTTGCTGTCCTCAAAAGTCCAGCATCAGCTTCAAAGTATTCCACGCTCCGTAGCCAGGCTCAATCCCACAGAAGCTAGATGAAGAATCATTGTCAAGCCATGTTTGCATACGTCTCCATTTGCATGAGATAGGCACAAGTTGAATTCAGTTCATCTCGAGAGATCACAACAACATTCTTGTAGAGACATCACTGCACGGTGATTAAACCAGGCACAAAACACGACTCTCTCTCCATTTGTTCAGACTTTGGTCCGTGCCATGTGCGCAGCAAGTGCAATACGCGGATGAGATGAACAGTAAACGGCCTACTACGCAGGCGTGAAATGGCTTGAACACATCTAGTCATGTTACATGATGCGCTAGCAACGCTCTAGTATCTCTAGTCGATGGTTGGGTAATCTGGGCAACTCACATGACCGGTAATTTTCAGTATGTATTTTTACAGCGCTGTTGGGCATGGCTTCGCTATTGGTGTCTTTTCTCTTCCTTTTTTCACTTGATACACATTTGACACGTATTCCCTGTTGCGTTGCTGTGCTCTTGACAGACTTTCCAGATTCTGAATACGACTTCAGTCGCTCGCTGGCAGATGTGTCGAAGGTTAGCAAAGCATCGTAAGAGCTGAATTTGGACACTAGGCCCTACTAGGCAATGCTGGGAAGTTACATGGAACTGTGAAATGATTCCAAGTGCGCCTAGTGCGTCTCATATCAGTTTCCTTGTTTGATTCAGGTGTCCATCATCAAAACCTGAAGCACCAAGTTTCAGGCTGCAACGTCTCCCCCATGTACTCTTGCCATGCGCCAATGCACCCAAGGCAATTTTCGATGATGATGACGAAGGACGAACAGAGATCATACAGTGACATACATCCCAAGAATTCACCATTTTCGTGCAGTTCTTGGTAAATAAGATGGCCTCTGCACTGGAAATCGCATCCGAGGGCTCTGGGGTGCATGGCAAGGTGAAACGCTTTCCGTTTTTATTTTTGAAGCTTGCCATAACTTGCCCATTGGTGTGTTGCTTGCGGCTGCCGTGGGTTTGCTATGTTTTGCTTGTGGCCTCGCAACTGCCAGGATTTGTTTCTTTCCAATCCGGGGGGCCTTACCAGAACAGCGACGATTCTGGAGGTCTGCTTCGAACCATTCTCGAATTTGTTAACCTGACGTTTCGCAACTTTCGGAAAGATCCTGTTTAGATTCATGCTGCTATGATCATATGATCTGCTATGCTATTTCCATCTATTTCCTGGGTCCTAAGTATTCAAGATCTGATTGATATGCAAACTTGCGCACCAGTGAGGTCACAAATTTTACTTGTCCTTTTGATCCCTTTTGTCTGAGCTCTGTGCCTGTCTGGGGTGGGTTGAGGCTTGCCAGGGGGGAAGTGCAGGGTTTCTCTCCGATTTTTTTTGATGGGCTTCAGACTTCAGACTTCAGACTTCAGATTTTGTGGTATTTGTCTCTTGTTCGTATCTCCTCCCAAGAAATCTTGATTCAGCGGAAGATTAAGATTGTTTGTTCCATGGGTACAAAGACAATGATGTCAATCGTCTTGTGTCGTAGTGGTGCAAGAGGGTTGTGCAGGAGTCTCCCAGAAGAGCGTTTTCAAACAGTGGTCTACAAAGAATGTGGTACAGGAGGAGCCAATAGGAGGATTATCGTAAAAGTGTTCTACAAGAATGTTGCGCAGGTCAAGTTAAAAGGATTTTGTAGAGAAGAATTGTACAGGAGTGCTGTGGAGGGTTTTAAGGTTGTGAGAAGACCAAGGAGGGAAAGTGGGGGGCAGTTGGCTTCCTGTTTCAACGCGAACCGGCATTATTTCCCCATGTATGTTTATCTCAATGTTCTAATTGTATTTCCGGAAGGGAACCTAGTCTGACACAGGTACGAAGACACATTTTTGGCTTCAGTCAGTCTCTGGTGCCACCTGTGGCCAGTGCTAAACCCCAGGAAGGGCTGTGCCGAACAGAGAAAATCGGAAATCTTGGAAACAAATGAAACCAGCAATGACCAGCAACGGTCAAAACATCCCAACTATCACCCTTCGGCACACTTGCCGGTCACGTGGTGGATTCATCCAGTCACTGCGTCTTTTTATTTCAGTGGTCGTAAAATGATTAAAGATTAAAGTGTCGTAAATGGAGATCACAAGATGTCTTGATGTTTGGAGTTTTTGCAGGCAGCCGACACCGTTCAAAAGGATTCTTGGCAGCTTTGCCTGCGGCTTAGTGGGGTTTTTGGGATAGGGCTCAGTCGAGCTTGGTCTCAGGCTTGTGGGATCATCTGGGATGCTTTGAGGATTTTGAGCCTTGCAAAGTTTACCCAAACTTGGACACCAGATGTGGCCAAAATCTGGGCCCGAGGTTGATTCTGAATCTTTATTTCGATTCCAGTGTGGCATTGTGGCAGAATGTGCATCTTGGCTCCAGGTCTATTGAATGTCAGAAAAGAATAGAAAGATCAATTCAGAAAGTTGTATTTGTGAGCCAAAAGTCCTCTCAGGATTTTGGGTCCACAGGACTTCCGCCGAGTCACAAGTTGATGTTGCTTTGATTCTTTGTGGGTTTGGTGCGGAAGGTACAAAGATGCACAATTGAGTCGTGATGGGCCGAACTGTAAAGCAGTCCATGATGCTCGGTGACAAGCAATCAGGGCCAAAGAGCAGTTGAAATTGTCACATCGTTTGGAAGATCTGTCATGACTCTTGTCATACTGGAACTGCCTGCATGTATGGCATGGCTGTCGAACCCAGGACTGGGTGTTCGAAAACCGAGAGGGTTGCCCGGAAAGAAATCGATGACTCAGTCTAAGGACTTCGGAAATTTGATTGAACTTGATTCAGTAGCCGAGCTGTTGCGCTCTTGTACAATCTGTTGTCAATGCGACAGGAAAATTCAGCTGTACTCACTACTAATCATTCAGCCCATCTCAGCCCTTTGTCCGAAACCTCTCAAAGACTTATCTCGGGCCCCGTGTGAATCGTAGGTTTGGATTGCTTCTGCCTGCCAAGGCTTTGCTGCACGGGCTAACAAGACATTCCACGCAGCTCCTGGTTGTCCAGCAAGTATCGTTGAAGGTCTCAAAAAGCCACAACAGGCGCAATATGCAGCAGCTTGTTAGAGTGTGCAACATGGCCATGGCATCCTATATCTGTAGTTTTCCCGCAATTTCGCATTTTTCTTATCTTATACGCCTCTATTTTCCACGCAAATCTGCTTCCTGGAGAAGAGTTTGAGAGAGAGAGAGAGAGAGAGAAGAAACTGGAAACGGTAACTTTTTGTCATTGAATATCATCTCACAATTCCCAGGCAAGCCTCCTCTTCAGACGCCTCAGCGTATCTGAGGAGGCCATGACAGCCATGGCACTCTGCCACGATTGCTGGTCCTCTTATTGTCCGGCCCAATCAGCTCTTTGGGCCCATGTGGCCTGATTGATCAGGTTATGCGAGAAGATCGGCTGTGTTCATGGCAAGCATCCAGCCTTCATTACTGGGGTTGGAGGAAGTGGGAGCAAGGGATTGTCAACATTATTTTGAGATATTTTGAGTGGATGATTTCTATTTGAACGTGCATAGCTCCGGGAAAATCAAGTTTTGAAGGTTGATATTTGCGATGATATGCGTATGAGTGCATACATGACATACAGATGGTTTTTTCCCCCAAACAGTGTTTCCACACTGAGGGGTTCTTACGTTAGGAGTAAAGGCCGGTGCTTGATCGCTCACTCTGGGCCGCGGCATTTTACCTGTAAATTTCCGTACGAAGTGGCTCTTGTGAAATCTTGACATGCAGGCTCGCACAAAGTGTTCGTCTGCGTTCTGGGCTCATTTTGGCCTGCGGCATTTTACTTGTAAATTTCCGCATAAAGTGTTTCTTGTGAAATCTTGACATGCGTTTCGACTGCGCAGTCTCGCACAAAGTCTGCGGCGCGGGTCTGCAGCATATTACCAGTAAATTTCCATATGAAGTGGCTCTTGTGAAATGTTGACACGCGTTTCGACTGCGCATGCTCGCGCAAGGTCTGCGGCGCGCTTTTGGTCTGCGGCATTTTACATGTAATTAAATTTCCGTAAAAAGTGGCTCTTGTAAAATCTTGACATGCGTATCGACTGCGCAAGCTCGCGCAAAGTGTTCGTCTAAGTTCTGGGCTCATTTTGGTCTGCGGTATTTTACCTGTAAATTTCCATCTAAAGTGGCTCTTGTGAAATCTTCACAAGCGTTTCGACGGTGCAGGCTCTCACAAAGTCTAGGGCGCAGTTTTAGTCTGCGGCATTTTACCTGTAAATTTCAATATAAAGAGGCTCGCACAAAGTGTGGTCCTAGGTTCTGGACCGATCAAGATCATCACCATCATCATCATCATCATCATCATCATCGCCATCATCATTACCATCATCATCATCATCATTATCATCATCATCGCCGTCACCATCACTGTCATTGCCATCATCATCATCATCATCACCATCATCATCATCATGATCGCCATCATCATTACCATCATCATCATCATTATCATCATCATCGCCGTCACCATCACTGCCATCGCCATCATCATCATCACCACCATCATCATCATTACCATCGTCAACACCATCGCCATCATCATCATCATCATTTATCTCCCCCAACATCATCATATTCTACCTTAGCATCCTCCACTTCATCTATCGCATTGTGGTCCTCATCATTATCTTCATCATCGTCGTAATCATTGTATTCATAATAATAATAATTTAATAATTTAATAATAATAATAATATTTAATAATATTTAATAATAATTCAAAATCGTTTTCACCACCACCACCACCATCATCATCATCACCACCATCATCTCAACATCATCATCATCATCATCACCATCCATCATCATCATCATCATCATCATCATTGCCGCCATCATCGCCGTCGTCATCATCATCATCATCACCATCATTATCAGTATCCTCACCATCATCATCATCATGATTTTTCCTCCTCAACATCATCATCTTCCTTCTTCTCTACATCATCATCCTCCACTTGATCTTCCGCACTGTCATCCTCATCCTCATCCTCATCATCATCGTCATCATGATTATCATCATCATCATCATCACCACCACCATCATCATCATCATCATCATCATCGTCAACCTCATCATCATCCTCACCGTCAACATTATCTTTACCGTCATCATCATCATCATCATCATCATCATGATCATCATCACCATCATCATCATCATCATCATCATTATCCTCACCGTCACCATTATCTTGACCGTCATCATCATCATCATCATCTTCTTCTTCTTCATCATCATCATCATCCTCACCACCATCATCACATCCTCCTCCTCACCGTCATGAGGATCATCGCCATCGTCATCATCATCATCATCATCATCATCATCATCATCACCATCATCATCACCATGATCATTACCATCATCTTCACCATCACCTTTATCATTGTCATCGCCGTCACGTCTATACTGTATGTACACTTATCTGCACAGCCATCAGGCACATCATGCGACAAATGTAGAATCATGCGGCCGGAGCATCCATAGCGTACTCGGAGACAGTGAGGGGCAAATGGGAGACACATGGGAGGCAAATGGGAGACAAGTGTAGAATCATGCAGGTGAGTGGGAGACACGCGCGAGACAAGTGTAATAATGTACGCCCAGGCGGCCCAGAGCACCCAGAGCGTAGTCGGAGAGCATACCAGGAACGCAAACCCGGAGACAGAAACAAAATCATGCGGCCCAGGAATGCAACCCTTTCAAAGGAGTAAGAACCCCATACAGGTAAACCAGTTTTGGGAAGAAAGTGGGCAAAGAAGAACCCTTGAATCGCCATGGCATGGAGGAAAAGAAACAGCAGAAATGAAAAGTTCCGATTTGGAAAGGGTTGTTTTAACGCTTGCAGTCAGACTGGGGGAAGACCAAAAGGCATGACTTAGGCATGACTTCTTGATGTTGCGTTCACAAACGGGGAAAGCAAAAGGAATGACTTATATAGGCGTGACATTGTTGGGTCCCTGTAGCGTATAGTAGTGTAATGTAATGTAACGTAACGTAATGTAATGTAATGTAATTTAGTGGATGCATGCATGCTGTACTGGTATGTACTGGTATGTACTGGTATGCAATGGTGTGTAATGTCATGTAGCAGTATGTAATGTTATGTAATTTTATGTAATGTAATGTTATGTTATGGTACTGTTTTTCATGTATACAATATACACATGCTTAGTGTAGAAATGCAGCATATTCACATACATAACATCTATGGACCCGATTATATATAGTATAGGGACAACATTCGTCTGTCTGTTCTTGGTTTGAAAGCGTAGAATTTCCTCTAAAACCGGTGACACGACTGGTGGAAGCAGTGCTTTTGCACAGTCACAACCAATGTGTTTGAAAAATACAGCGGCATCGCTGAGGCAGTTGTTTCTTTGCCAACTGCGCGCCTGAAATGCAAGCCTCAGGGCTTCACAAAAGGCCCGCAGGACTTCAACGCGCAGCAGTGTTGGACTTCTTGAGTTTGACACGCGCTGAACAGTTAATTCTTGATGCGAGATCTGGCATACGGTCATATTTGGCAGGCTGTGCGCTATCCTTCCAGGCCACGTGTGGCCTTATTTTGCATCTTGATAGCAACTGATAACATTTTTGGTGCGTTTTGGAATCTCCTTTCGAGCATCACTCCGGCACTATGACTCCAGTTGTCTGACCCGAGGTATTACTGCCTGGACCCAAGATGCTCTTCCTATCTCTTCCTATCTCTTCCTTCACCGAGAGACTGCACATGCCACCTGATAGTTTTTCTGTCAAAGCAGGGATATCAAAACACCACTTGAGAAGATGTGGTTTTTGCACAAATCATCACAAACTTGATTCAATGTGTTTGGGACTGAGGCTACAACTACTGGGCATCTTGGATTCAAAAACTGCAGCCGTGCAGATTGATGCGTGCTCACCCACGAAGTGTTTCTATTTCACTGTGGTTGCAACCGCTGAGTCACGGCAGGAAGGGAACATTGTGATGGGACTGCAGCTATTGTCACAGACAGAGTTTGCAAGTTCCTTGCGCTTGCCGCTTCGGGATCTGCTGAATTGACGCCCAAACAGCGGATACCGCATACCCACCTCCACGCGCCTCCGTGCACTGGTAAGTACTAACTTAAGTTGTGTGTCCCTCGATTGGAAAGGTTCCGCCCAACTTGACCTCCGACACCATGACCAAGTTACGCACATGTGGCACACGCACGTGGCACACATGCCACATATCTTGGTCTAACGACCACTCGCACACCTTCAATCACCCCTGGCATTTTGCCCCAACGTCCCCTCCTCACTTTCCAAGAACAACTGTGAGCAAGGGCTCTGACTATCGTCAATGACGTCAATGTGTGGCAGTAGGTGTGTGCTTTTCTTGACTCAAACATGATTGTGTCTCTCTGGCTATGGGATTTCACCTAATTCTTGAGATGGCTCAAAGCCTTTGATGGATCTTCCGTTTTCGGAGTGGAGATGAAGATAACAATAGTAAGAATATTTTCTTGGTTGTGGGCAACCAGACACTTCACGACATAGTTCCAGTCGAAAATTGCGAGGCCTACTCAACATCCCACAAAGTGAGTTTGATCAACGACAATACGAGCTGAAACCCTGCCAGTTTTGTGACATCATTGGCACCGCTCTTGTAATTGAAGGCCAACAGACTGAGTTCCAAGGACCGTTTACTTTGTGTCAAACCAATTCTGGCCTGAATATTCACTCACCAATCATACAAGTGAAACCACAGAAGATACCAGTGTTCATCTAAGGTGGGTGGCGAACAGCTCAGCTGCCCTTGGTTTGGTTTCGGCATTGCGTGTCATTGTGTGTCATTGCACGTCCAATTGTGGCGACAGCTTGGTTTCCAGGAACTCTTGGGCCCAGGTTTGGAACTTGTCAAGGAATGTTTTAACCTTGGCCGGCTGCTGAAATTCAGCGCTGTAGGCCGGTTTCACTTTGATTGACACACGCACACACACACACGCGCACACACACACACGCTTGCACCCCTTTTTTTTTCTAAATGTTACTTGGCCAGTGGTTCGAATTCTAAATTATCATTGTTTCCCGAGAGCGCCTGAGCAAAGGGTTCTTCTAATACTGGGGGTCTGTCAAACATTTTCACATATTCACATCTTCACATGACATCTTGAAATCTTCACATTGTCTCATGCTCACATCCTCACATCTTCACATCCTCACATCTTCACATCTTCTCATCTTCACATCCTCACATCTTCACATCTTCTCATCTTCACATCTGCTCATCTTCGCATCTTCTCATCTTCACATCTTCTCATCTTCACATCTGTTCATCTTCACATCTTCTCATCTTCACATCCTCACATCTTCACATCCTCACATCTTCACATCCTCACATCTTCACATCTTCTCATCTTCACATCTGCTCATCTTCTCATCTTGAAAACTTTACATCTTCGCATCTTTACATTCTCTCTTGCCCTCTTGCTCTCTTGCCCTCTTGCTCTCTCCTTCTTTTCTATTTCTCTCTTAAGGCGCGGGGCAGTGCCAACCAGACGGCACGAAACACAACCCTTTCGCACGAAATGAGGTTCGATCGCCAAAAACTGAGGCGATTCGCACGCGTCCGGTCGCAACCCTTTCGCACGAAATGAGGTTCGGTCGCCAAAAACTGCGGTAAAATTGCGATTTGCACGCGTCCGGTCGCAACCCTTTCGCACGAAATGAGGTTCGATCGCCAAAACCTGAGGTAAAATTGCGATTTTGAAGTGTCCGGCGCAACCCTTTCCCTTTTATGTGTAAAGGCGTCTGTGTGTAAAAGCGTCTGTGTGTCAAAGCGTCTGTGTGTAAAAGTGTTTGTGTGTAAAAGCTTCTGCGTAAAAGCGTCTGTGTGTAAAAGGGTCTGCGTGTAAAAGCTTCTGTGTGTAAGAGCTTCTGTGTAAAAGCATATGTGTGTAAAAGTGTCTGTGTGTAAAAGTGTCTGTGTGTAAAAGTCTCTGCGTGTGAAAGTGTTTGTCTGTAAAAGCGTCTGTGTGTAAAAGTGTCTGTGTGTAAAAGCGTCTGTGTGTAAAAGCGCCCGTGTGTAAAAGTGTCTGTGTGTGAAAGTGTTGGTGTGTAAAAGCGTCTGTGTGTAAAAGCGTCTGTGTGTAAAAGCGTCTGTGTGTAAAAGCGTCTGTATGTAAAAGTGTCTGTGTGTAGAAGCGTCTGTGTGTAAAGGCGTCTGTGTGTAAAAGCCTATGTGTGTAAAAGTGTCTGTGCGTAAAAACTTCCGTGTGTAAAAGTGTCTGTGTGTAAACGCTTCTGTGTGTAAAAGCCTCTGTGTGCAAAAGCGTCTGCGTGTAAAAGGTTCTGTGTGTGAAAAACTATACGAAGGATACGATGCAAACTATTGTGTTGTACTTGTAATATATTGTCTTGATACTACTCTTCTCGTCTGCCTATAACACATCTTTAATATATTGTCTTGTAATATAGTGTCTCAATACTACCAACAGAAGACCCTGCTCCTCTACGCTCTCGGGCCATCCGTCGTCTAGTTGTACCACCCCACTGTTTGCTCTGAACGAACCCGTTTTTAGTTTCAGAACTGCTTTCAGGTATGATGTTTGGTTGTGGTGCGGTCTTCAGCTTCCTAGCGCAGGATGCACTTTCCCCTGGCAGTTGCTTACATGAAAGTGGCAACATTTGCTGTTCTGGAAATGCTTTTTTGACGCAGCAACAGAGCGTATTCAATTTCTGTATTGTGAGTATTGGCAGTGACACTGCGCAATCAGAAACTGATACTTCCGAAAAAATGATGTGCTGAAGCAATCTTTCAGAAGATGCTTTCAGCATGTCTCAGCATGTTTCAGCTGCGCCACACTGCGGCTTTTTGCATTGTGCTGGGCCAAGGCTATGCGCTCTACGCGCAGCTGCTTGGCCAAATAGAATAATCCTCGTGGACGCCCGTGAGACACCGTGAGACCTTGACAAACGTTCATCTAAGCAAAGCTGCATAAAAGGACAGGTGTTCCTTAAAGCTTCGCTTGGGTGGATGCGAAAAGAAAACACACAGAGTGAACCGTCCATGCTTTGAAACAGACCATTGAGAGGACGCCAAGTACAATGGGTTTTGGGATCTTTAGTGTGGAGACATGGACATCGGGTTATCGGGTTTGAGCTCCACGTTTGAGGTCAGGTGTGGTAGTTGTTCCCATCATTTGGAGACTCATGCTTCTCCTCTGCAATTGGCAGGATGGTCTAAACGCATGAGTCTTTGATACTTCGCATGCCTGCAATTCAGTGGTTGATTGCCCTTCTCGGAATGTCTCATATTGAAAATCGCAGCTGCTGCTGATGTCAAAAGGAAATGTGTTGATTCATAGTTGTGCATCGTGCAGGTTCAGGAAACCCTTAGCAGTGGTGACGTGGATCCATATCGGTCCCACAGCAGCATTCTGATCAGTCCTTATTTCACTTTTGATCAGAGGTTACATCGCCGGAGCTGGCTGGGAACAGGATCTGTCACAGGCGTTGTCATACCTTTATGAGGCTTGCCCAGGAATATCTTGTTATTTTCTGCTGCAGGGGTCTTGACTTCAGTCGTATCTTCTTGTTGAAGGCGCATCTTGACTGGCGCCCGCCATGCAAAACACTGTCTTTACTTGCGCCATCTTGCACCCTATGATTTGCCACTTGTACTCAATCATAAAATTTGTCAAGTTGCCATGGTTCCGCTGGCCTTTCCCATAGTTGACCTATGTTGACCTAGTTCCATCGTAGTTGACCCGCTTTTGTTCGCGCGATGATTTTCCTTCCTTTCCTTTTTTTTTTTTTTTCTTTTTTTCCTTTTCTTTTTGTTTTCAGGTCTGGTGGGGCCTTGCCGGGGGTGGTACGCTTTTTGGCTTCCTTTGGGGCCCGTCTTGGCATCGTTTTGGCCTTGTTTGCTCTTCCTTATTCTTTGTTGAAATCAAAGAAAGGCTTGGTGCCCGCAAAATTGTTCCAAAAAACAATGTCCATGATGTAACTTCAGTAGCGTGACGCGATTTGGAGTCTCCACAGCGTTTGCAGCACAAGATGTGTCTTCAACAGCATGATGTGACAACAAGTCGACACCGTCGACACCTTTGCAATCGTTTTGACAAGCTTTGACCGAGGCGTGATTGCAATTGGAATTGTCGCCTACCGAGTTTCTGAAATTGATTTGGACCACTTGTTTGACGGCATTGGGCTGCTTGGCTCTGAAACTGTCGAAATTGCCACAGCATACAGATCATACAGGCCAGTTGCTGGCCAGTTGATGAAGTTTGAGCCGCCCTTATTTTGTGCCATTTTGCATGTCCTTGTCTCGTGTCGCTCTCGCTGTCATTTTTGGTAGCATGTTCATCGTCAGATCTATTTTCGGGCATTTCTATCAAATATGCGGGTCGCTTCTCGTCACTTCTGTGTCGATTTTTGATTCTTGTAGGCGCCACAATATTATATATATATATATATATTATATGTATGTAATTATATATATATATATATATATATGTATGTAATTATATATAAATATGTGTGTGTGTATATATTATATATATATATATATTATGCAAATGATGTTTTTGAAACCCAGCTGCTTGATCTGCTCCAGCTTCGGCCCAAGGCTGCTATGGGTGCTGCTGAAGGTCCTCATGGCTGGTTTGGGCTCCGTCATAGCGGAGCTTCTGCTGAAGCAAGATACTTCGTTGCCTTTCACCGTGCACCTTGGCAGCCCTCGAATCAAAGGCCATCGAACACTATCAATCACCATCAACAACCATCACTGGCCATCAATGTCCATCAATGGGAATTTGTCCATGACTTCTTCTCTGTGACTTGCCACTTCTGGGCAGCTTCATCTTTAAAGAAAGAGAGGCACTTGAGTTTCAAATCCGAGGCAGGTGGCATGCATATTGCCATCCAAAGCGCTAGCGTGTTTGCTGACCATTTGGCTGATTCCAGGCGTTTGGGACAGGAGAATTCATCAGTGTTGCAATCCTGATGTTTTCAAGTGTGTTCTGCTCAGACTCAATTGTTTTTCAGCTGCTTAGCAGGGGTGCATTGTTTGAACATGCCACTTGGCACTTCCACATTGCCTACTGTATTTACTGCAGTCAACCAGACGTAAGAGTCAGATCTCGCAGTTGGTGTTGGTGAAGCCCGACTTGTTACACTTGGTGTAGGTCCAAACTCTGCTTTGCAACAGTGAGGTCCCAGGTGTTGGAAGATTGCTGCGACTGCGACGAATGGTGACCCTCTAAAGCCGCTGTTAAAACCATTGTTGTTGCTTCGCCAGGCCCAGACATGGAATGGCCGAACCACTTGCCGGAAAGGCTTCTGCAAAGTGGGAGGGATAGAGCAGGGACTACGATTCTTGTCGATTCTTTGGATTTGAAGGGATGTGAGATTCCTTTGTTGCATCTATGTCATGTGGCGTGGTGTCAAGCAGAATATTTCAGCCATGTAGTCGAACTGGATATGTACTTTCAAAGCGGAAAGATTGTGTTCAGATCCGAAAGCAGTGTGTTACTGATAGCATTAAATGCAATGTATATGCTGCATCTTGGACCTTGAATGAGAAACAACATATTTGTCTCAATGCATTCAGCCAATGCATATGTGCTATCATTGCTATCTAGATTCCTGCAATTTGTAGTGTCTATAGCAAGATCAACAGGAATGAAAATGCTCAAGCCAGCGACCAATCAAAAGAAGTAGCTAAGTAGCCTTTTATCTCTGCGCAGTCATGAACGATCCAAGCTCTCGTTCTAGGAACTCTTCAGGGCGTGGCCATACGAAACGGCTGCACAAACATGCATGCAAACGTTGCTCATCATGAACAACTGCTGCAAGCACAAAATGACACATGAAGGGCACATTTTCTTTTTGGTCCCACCTTCAACCACTACTTTCCAAGTGTCACCGTAACGACGGCGAAAAGGTTTCGACCCACTGCCCAGCAAAGTCCAATGCCAACTTCAGGAATGGACTGCCGCAGCAGCGGTAAAAGCTTCCTAATCTTGGATTGGAGCCAGCCTGATGTCAGGTTCTGAGCATACGGAACTTTCAAGAACACTTGCCTGCATTTGGAGTTTGCGCGTGGTGCGTGTGAAGCTCTCAAACTATACTTTGCAACCAGCGCATTGAAACCCGAGATGCAGTAGCCCCGATCTCTGCGGTGCCGTTTGAAGGCAACGGGACTTCTTTTCACATCAGCTGCTCGCCTATTTCGTCGAAGACAACGCAGGAACCTCCAATTTGCAAACTCTTAAAGGTGCTGACTGGTGACAACTGGTAGCTGGAACATATAAATTTGCAAGTTCTGAGGTTTGTTGAACAGAGACCAAGTGATACTCCGATCGTCCGAAATTTGCAGTGCAACGTCCAGACAGTTCACATCCCCAGCTCCAGACACTTTCGAACCGAAGCGAGGGGTGCCAGCCATTTGCCAAACTGCGTAGATCATTTGCAGTACCAGCCCAGAGGAGCAAAAAATCATCGATATATCTGCGAAGAAACTGCACTCTGCCATTACTTTCCGTTTCAATGAAACCATCAAGATGCAACAAGTAAATGTTTGCAACTGTGCCAGCTACTGCAAGCCCAGTAGGAATACCATTATTGGAGGCGTATGTCTTGCCCCGTCGATCACCAAACATGCCTCCAAGACAAGCTCCAATAAAGGCACAACAAAGACACACAGCGAATGCGGCCGAATGCGGCTGTGCAGAAATGAAGATACCAGATACACAAAGTGAGATCTATCCACAGGAGGGTATAAATTCACGGTGTCCAGGGTCACAAATGTCATATCAGGTGAAACCTGCAGGTCTCGGAGCTGCGACAAAAGCTGGTCTGTCGACACAATCACTGTGTGCAGATTTGCAATCAATGGGTTGAGCACTTCTACCAAAAAGGTGGCCAAAGGCGCAAGCCACATGCCCCTCAAATTGCAGATGGGCTTAGATGCCATTGGAAACTTGTGAGCTTCTGCAAGGATGCGAAAAGTGCCTGTGTAGTTCAGATGAAACTTGCTAAGCAAAACAATTGCCACTGCAAGAGAAATTGTAGAAGAAGAGAGGAAAAACTGAATCAAAGCGTTTGCTTGAAATTTGCTGTCTCTCATCTAGGTCTGAACCTCGGCATCGCTCAACTACCCTTGAGAAAGTTGAAGCAAAACTTGCTGATGAACCCAGCTTCTCAAAACGATTGCATCGCCAAGGCCCTTGTCAGCATCAATCACAGCCACAGTATCAGCATGCTGTTTCAGCCATGCTAATTGCCTTCCTGTCTAACCATGTCAAATTGGAACAGTGCTCCGCAGCATCCAATTGTACCAAATCCGTGCGCAGAAGCCTCATAAAGACATCCACCTTTTCATCTCCGGGTGGCGTCCAGGCACTTGGTTTGCTATCTGGCAACGGAAGCACTTTGCGAATGAGGAGATTCCGGCGGAGTGCATCCAATGCAGAAGTCGGAACAGGATGTGACCGTGGCTTGCAAGTGGGAATGAATATGCTTCCTTTGGCTATGTGCTGAAGCACATTAGCAGGAACCATGTTGTGGACACCTTTGTACACGGGTCGTTGCAGCAAAGCACGAAAACCACAGCGAAAAGCCTGTACAACCGTGAGCTTGAAGAAATCAATCGTGGTCTTTGCAGCATGTGTCCAGAAACAAACGTGCTATTTTCGTTTCTGCTTATTCTTGCCTTTTCCTTTGCCTTTGCCCTTGCCTTTCTCTTCATCAGCAAAACGCACCTGCTTCCGGGAGGAGGCGCCACGTGCACTCGAGCGACCAGAAGAACGAGATAACGGCCGACGGCTCCCATGCCGCGACCCGGAACTGGATCTCCCTCTGGATTGCTGGCGCCTCCTGTCCTTCTTCTCCCGTTTCTCCGCCGCTCTCTTTGGAGCCGGAATCCTTTTGATAGATGTTTGCTTGGAAGAAGAAGCTGGCGCGATCTTCAGCTTGTGCTTCTCCACAAGCTCGGCATTGTTTTGGGCTAGAAAGGCCAAGGCGCTGTCATCATTCATCGTGATTGGTTTGCGACGTGATCCCCCAAGCTTTGCCAACTCGAACAAAGCAGGGGAGAGCACATCCTTCACATCCATGCTTTCCCATTTGGACTTCGCCTCAAGGACAGCTTGCTCTCACTTCTGTTGTGCTTGGTTCTGCTTGTTCATGCGCGACTGCACAGCCGGCCTTTCCTGCCGTACAAGGCTGTCGACAAACTGCACGGCCTTCGCGCTCATGGTCTGCCTAATGCCATCATCCGTGTGCCCGTGCCCTGCAAACCAGGCTTGCATCCTATCCTACAATTTCTGCTGCAAAGCTGGGACACTAACCGCTGCTTCATAGATGTTTAAGCACTGCTCCTGTGCTGACAAACAAATTCAAAACATTCCTCTGCATGCCGGGCTCTCATCACCTGCCAAGCCGCAAGCAAATCATAGTCATCCGCATCATCGCTCATACCTGCTTCGCATGCTACTGGCTTTGCTTGGGCAATGTATAGCTTTGTGAATTGCCACTTGAGAGAGGCCTCCGCTTCAAAGTGAGTTTTTAGCTTGTTTTCGGACACCAGTTTGGAATACTTCTCGTGCAACGTCCTTTGCGATTCCCGAGCTGTGCACATATGCCTGGATTCTTTGGCAAAATCTTCAAACACATATTTCAAAGCTGGGTCAACTCCTTCTATGTAGCGCTTTGGGTCCAGAAACCATCGGCTCGGTGCATCTGAAATCGGGCACGGGGTTGCTGTTGGATAGCCTGCGCAATTTGTGACTGAAGCATTTGCACTTGTTGGGTCAAAAGCCGATTCATTGTTCAACAGAAGCGCCAGCATCAGGCACATCATTTCTTCTCAACCGACCTGCTGCGGTGAAAGGTGATCTTTCTCTTGAGTGTGTTTGCGCAACTGCGGCAGCTGTTTGGAAAACTTGCCGGCCACGTGCATCAGCATGATCTGTGAAGCACGGAGCCTGACCTCCGATGGTACTTTTTTTGGTGCGACCCCAGCACCAGAAAACGTAGCCTCAAATGGGCTTCTGCCACCTAAGTCTGATCCACTCATGGCGAGCACTTTGAGGTGTGCACTGCACAACGGGAAAGCGACCAATCAAAAAAAGCAACCTTTTATCTCTGCGTGGCCATGAACGATCCAAGCTTTCGTTCTGGGAACTCTTCAGGGCTCACAAAATGACGCATGAAAAGGGTCATTTTTTAAAATGCATATGTGCTATTCTTGCTATCTAGATTCCTGGGATTTGCAGTGTCTATAGCAAGATCAACTGATAGCATTTTGGATGATTTTGCAATGACACATCGGCGTTCGTTTTCCCGACTTGGGGCAAGAGCTTACTGAACTTAGCAGATGTGGATCGTCGGCTGAGCTTTGGGGCCAACTGATACGGAGATGGCTTTTGCTTCACAGATTTTGGGCGCTTTAAGCACTGATGTGGTAGGAGCTCTCAGGGGATGCGCAAACTGGTTTGGTAAGTTTGGTACACATACAGAAGCACTAGAATAGCACGAAATTCACTAGATTTCCATTTGATATCACCAAGACTCACCAAGAACATCCAAAACAAGTTCCGACGATTTCCAACGAATTCTCATTGTCTCTTCAAGGTTGTGACTACATGGCCTACAGGTGGTGAACTTATTTTGAGCTAAACCCCACCCCCAAGTTGATGGTCGAGGTCCTCTGCATTCCTTTGCATCGTTTCCAAACTTTCGGCAAGCAAAACACCACCGGGGTTGTACAATAGCCCCGCTTCTATTCATTAAGGGAGGTGCCCCCGAAAAAGGGGAGTTGCCTTAATATCCCAAAAACGATCAGATGAAGAACAGCGAGAATGAATTATAAATTATACTGGTAGTGAGTACTGAATACGGTACTAAAATCTAAAATGTAGTAAATCTCAAATATCAGCGTATCAGCGCCATGAATTCTTCTGGCTGGATACTGCCGTTGGGGCCACCACAGAAACACGGATAACGGTTTCGCAGGTGGAGCTTGCACAGCACGAGAACAAAAAAATAAGATACAACGAGTTTGAGACACGTGATCCAAATGTATTTTGCCACATTCACATGATTCCAGTGCGAGAAGGGTAACGGAGAGGATTAGGTCCTGATGCCCAGCAGGAGTAGCATTGCCGGCTGCCTTCTTGCGGTGGTCGATCCCTCCCAACGAGCCTATGGTTGCCACGCAGCTGCTTGCGACATTTGTCGGAGCTATAGCGCTGATTGACCGACATCTTCGAGAAGCCGGACAACTGCAACATTTCGAGTTGAGTGTGTCTCTTGGACTTGAACTATTTCAATTTAGAGCCGTCAGGGCAGCCTCAGATTTGATGAGTACGGCCGTGCAACTTTGGAGTCTAAATGTGGGTGACATGAATTTAGATTTGCTTCTGAGGTTCGGTTTCATATTCTCCTACGTTTTGATGCTTTCTCATCATGGTCGGAGAATGTCAGTGATCAGTGCGTTTGCGGCGGCTTTGGCCGGGGCATGTTCTGTGATGCTAGTCGTGCGCTTCGACATGCAAGTGCATCCTGTCTACCAACGCAGCAGGAAAACGTGCAGCGTTTTTTCAGGCCAACTTATATTATATTCATTTGTTATTTCATGTTTATTTGGCATGCGGTTCACAAAAGCATCACGGTTCAGCCATTCTATGGCCTGGCCTAGTGGATCTAGTGGTGCTTACTGCCTTGGTTCATATTCCGTTTTTATGGAACGAGGCAGTCGCTACGCTTTGTGTCGGGCTTGTGCACAGTGTCTTGGAGTGCAAAGCCCGAGACCTGAGTCTGTCCGTTCATTCTTTGCACAAAAACAAGGACTTTCTTCTTTGATCTTTGATGTATCCTTGATAGCTCCTGGGTCTTCTTTATTTTTTGCTTTTTGATTAGCAAATTGCTGCAGTATTTGCCTGACTCACAGCAAATGAGTGATTCACCCATGCAGTCTGTGGGACACCACTGACGGTCCAACAGTCCAACAATGTCTCACAACATCCTTTGCTTGTCTTTGCTTTGCACGGAAAAAGGCATGGGTTGGGATGAAGCTCTTCAAGAGACGTGTGCTGGGTGCAGCGGGTGCAGCGATCGGCTTTTTCTGTGGCATTTTTATTCTGCCTTTGGCGATGGAACAGCTCTTTCCGGTAGAAGAGTTTCAGGTGGGGAATATTCAGCCCACCTTGGACCTTGATGGACCGTGGACATGTTAATCCTGAGTCATCCTGAGTCTGCTGTTCTGAAACCAGCGCTAATTGAACAGTCGACGTGTTGAGTAACCCTGAGGCAGCATTCGAACTGATCGAAGAGTTTTTGCCCAGTCTTCGCAAAGACGCTCTAGAGCTAATGGTTATTACGATTCAAACGCAGGTGGCGCTCGGATACCTCGGTGTTGCTTTTATTCAGTCAGCTCAGGTCCGCAAAAACCTTTTGTTGACAGTGGATCGGCGACATGAAACGCCAACGTCTGCTGCACATTTTGCACGACATGCCATCAGCTTCATGGCTTTGGTTGCAATTCCCTATATGCTCGAAAGAACACTCATGGAAAATGTGGGGCACTACACCTTTGCTATTTTTGCCAACAAGGTGGAAAGGAGTTTGCGAATACAAAATCTGTTTCCAACTGGTGAGACCCACCAACTTTGCCTCCTCTCGGCAGTCACATCCACGAATTTGACAGTGGATACTTATGCGGATCAGACGCTTGGATACGCTTGGATACGCTTGGATACGCTTGGATACGCTTGG
>Ga0126342_10005843_pt1 | contig 21648 bp, 23 predicted proteins | sample Cyp1metagenome_FD_92528 | JGI IMG/M metagenome (GOLD analysis project Ga0126342, IMG submission 92528) | Coral microbial communities from Lord Howe Island, Old Settlement Bay, Australia - Cyphastrea 1 metagenome | ecosystem: Host-associated > Invertebrates > Cnidaria > Coral ... | reverse complement strand
GCTGCTTCTAAGAAGCAAAACCCTTCTAAGAAGCCCATGCAGCTTCTAAGTGCTTCCGCGAAGCAAAAAACGCATCCATCCCGCGTTCCCACCAGAACTGCGTCCCCTTAGATTGGGCCCTCACTAAAACAAAATGTATAATTACGCGTGTATCCACACACACATAAACATATATAATTATTTGGAATATATATATACACATATACATATATATATATATATATATGTATACATATTATATATATATACATATGTATATACATATACGCAAGACTGAACTCTGGAGAGAGCGATGGAGAGCGAGAGAGAGAGAGAAAGAGAAAGAGAGAGAGAGAGAAGAGAGAAGAGAGAAGAGAGAAGAGAGAAGAGAGAAGAGAGAAGAGAGAAGAGAGAGAGAGAGAGAGTAGAAGAGAGAGAGACAGATATATATATATATAAATAAATAAATTAATTAATTAATTGATAAAATCATAAATAAAAAATAGAAAATAGAAAATATATCCGTACTTATATATATTATATCTTAATTGTGTGTTTGTACATGTACTTGTTCTATTGGAAATGGTCAGTGATTTGGGCCATTGATTTTTTGACTGCCAGAGAGCCAGTATGGAACCTGAAGAGATGTTGAAGGGTATGTTGAAGGGTATGTTGAAGGGCATCCAGGGGAGGGGTTTTCCCACTGGAAACCCTTCGTGGTTCAGTGGTCCATTTTAAGGAGTGTAAGTGAAGTATTGTTATTCCATGTTATTCCCAAATTTTTGCATTTGCCCTCCCTTCAATGAATGAGGCTGTACTGGGAAAGCGAACGGCCAAAGTGGGCCAAAGAGTGTGGCTTGGCCAAAAGGTTTGGAAGCCCAAGTTCCCTAAGTGGGTTCTTGTTTGCAAGGACTTCTTTCCACCTGGCTGGTGCGTGTGTGTGTGCTTTTTCACACCACCCTGACCGCGGAAGAAGCGCCTTTAGGAAGCCTAGACTGCGTCATACGATGTCATACATTATGCTCGAGTGAGAAGTTACATCACTCTTGCCCAACCAACATGTTTTCCATATTGAATGGAGCCATGAAAATTGACAGAACTATGTGATGCTGGCTGCGGGATAATACTGGCTGTTGACCGCTGTCATATGTTGCCAGAGAATCTAGATGGCTCACACTCAACCCGTGCTCATTTTTTTGGGAAAGACCCACAGGTGCGGTTTTCAGTTGGTGATTATTGCAGTTGCCGCTGAAGTGGTTTGATATGACATTATAATACAATACATTCTATATATATATAATATTGTATGTATATTATTTGGAAATGATATAATAATATATTATTGTATGTATATATTGTATTGGTTCTATATATATTTATGAAATGGAATGTATAATGATAAATGATACGATATTAGATGACATGAAATGATATGACAATAGATGTATGATCTGTGATTTTCGGTGTAGTTTTATCTCATTTCCCTGTGGACGTTCCGTTAAGCCACTCCATTTCTTCAATAAGCATGTAAGGGGATATGCCCACAAAATTATGGTCAAACATTGTTGTACAGTACCAGCATTTTCGGGCCCTGAAATTCCCACCCCATGTTTCATCATCACAAAGCCTAGTGTTGTTTGGAGTGTCCACCAACTTAGCCCATGAAGCTCCACTCATGAAGCTCTGAAAGTTCCAAGGTGATGAAGTTCTGAAAGTTCCCGTGAAGCTCTGTGGTGCCACGGCCATTTTGGTGCATGGCCCCGATGGAGCAGAGGAGCGACGCAGCAAAAATTGGGCTGATACGTAGGCACCCTCCAAGGTGGTGCCGAAACGATAGCTAAGGTGCTGAACATAAGAAGGTTAATTGTGGTTTATGGCCTATGATATATATATACAGAGAAATGCATACACATACATACATGCATGCATGCATGCATAGATACATAGATACATAAATACATAGATACATAGAAACATAGATACGTATATACATAGATACATAGATACACAGATACAAAGATACATAGATACATAGATGGATGGATGGATTATACATAGATACATACATCGATAGATAGATGGATGGATGGATTAGATGGATTAGATGGATTAGATAGGTTAGATAGGTTAGATAGATTAGATAGATTAGATAGATTAGATAGATTAGATAGATTAGATAGGTTAGATCGGTTAGATCGGTTAGATCGGTTAGATCGGTTAGATAGATTAGATAGATTAGATAAATTAGATAGATTAGATAGATGATTAGATAGATTAGATAGATTAGATAGATTAGATAAATTAGATAAATTAGATAGATAGATAGATAGACTTGATTGATTGATTGATTGATTGATTGATTGACTGATTTGATTGATTGATTGATTGATTGATTGATTGATTGACTGATTTGACTGATGTGATTGATTGATTGATTGATTGATTGATTGATTTGATTGATTGATTGATTGATTGATTGTTTGATTGGTTGATTGATTTGATGTATTTAGTGATTGATTGATTGATTGATTGTTTGATTGATTGATTGGGTAAAAAGATAGATACTGTAGATAGATACTGCAGATAGATACTGTAGATAGATACTGTAGATAGATACTGTAGATGGATACTGTAGATAGATATTGTATATAGATACTGTAGATAGATACTGTAGATAGATACTGTAGATAGATATTCTAGATAGATATTGTAGATAGATACTGTAGATAGATACTGTAGATAGATAGATTAAATTGGATTAGATTAGATTAGATTAAAATAGATAGATACATAAATAGGTAGGTAGATACATACATACATACATACATACATACATAGATGTTTTTAGTTAATAGGGTGTATAAGTGGCAAGTGGCAAACTCAATGATAATCCATTTCCAGATTCACCTGAAATGGACGGTAAAAAGATGTGACATGCTCCATTCTTTGGACGTCAACAATAATGAGTCCAATGCTATGCCCAGTTTGTAAAGGGGCATTTGGCATTTTGGGGGAGGGGATTAAAAGAGGAACCAAAGGGTGAGTTTCAAAAGTTCATGATAGATGGGGAGAATGATGGTAATTAAACCCGATTGAAAACAGTGTTTTAAGAGGAAAGCAATGATAAACCTCAATGCGGGGAAAACTGATTCTTGCTATCAATGGAGGATTACGTTTTCCTATCGCTGGGAAAAGTTGCTGAGGTGCAGTTTGTGCCCGCAACAGCCAACAGTTGGTGCGACTGCAACAGGAAGCAAAAGTAATACTGGAATGCTTAACTTACTGGGAATATTGGGATTCCGCGATTATTACTGGTCACTCACTGCATGATTATTTAATTTCTACATCAACGAGTGATTATACTGATGGAATTATTGGGAGTGATTAATGATGTAATTGGAACAGTAGTGCATTTTATAATCATTGATGGTTTCAACGAGAATCTATCCTATACAGGAGTCATCCATTAATGTGGCAAAACCAATCATAAACCTACCATTTGGAAACCATCTATGGTAATTGGGGGTGGTTTACTGTTGGGTTTACCACATCACAGACATCACAGCTCTTGGAAGAAGAGATATGGTTTTGGATGCCCACCAGATCCATCACAGCTCAAGGTGGAGCCTGGCCACCATAGTCATCCTGGATTTGCTGAAGATGATAGTTGATTTCCCCATTGGTTGATCCTTAGGTCCTTGTGGGTCAGCCCCAACCATTGGTCTTAAGTCTTAACCAAGGATGCTCCGGAGTTTGTTTCCCATCGATGCAGACCAGCAGTTTGATCTGAAGATCACCATGCAGATCCACGACCCGCAGCTACGGTGGAAAAATGGCAACGGGTCACAGTGGTGAAGAAAAATTGCCCATTTGCAGATTGCCAATTTGCAGGTGTTCATCCTGCTTTTGGGGCTGTAGTTCGGAAATCTCACCCATACGCTCCACATACGGTGCATTTACCTTTAATTTTCGAGTAGCCAAATCTACCACACATGAAAAAATGGATATCTGGGCTCCCGTATTCCTAGAATTGGATGGAACATTTTACCAGAAAACCCTACATTTGGGTTTGTCTGAAAATAGGATATCTTTATAATTCCATTGGTTTATCATCGTTTTTTCCTTTCAAGCAGCTATTTGGTGGTATAACCATTTGAAGGACCACCACCATTTAAGAGTACTGAGGCAATCCACTATGCGTTTCTATTCCTCTGCAGTGCCATTGGCAACAGCACCGCTCTCGGAAGCTGGAGATACGGATCCTTGACGGGGTCAAGTTGTTTCAATGGGTTTGGAAAAAACGTGCAGAAATTTAATGAATGGACATTTAAATGATTTTAAGTGGGAAAATCATCGAAATAAATGGTGGGTTTGAGTGTCTTTGAAAATCAATTTGTTTTATTGGTGAAGAATCTACAGGACACCATGGACACCAGCGAAAAATATAGGGGGATACTGTGCGTGTTTTTCCTGAAAGCAATCCTGCTGGGACTGTTTGCGGTTCAGTCCTTCACTCCTGGAAGTCATGTATTCCTCACTTGATGGGTCAGCCTTTGGTGGGTAGTTTAGTATTGTTCTTTCCTTTTAGTGGGGATGTAACAACATCAACATGAGCAGCTCAAACAATATTATTCCCAGTTGAAGGGGAAATCAGCAGGACCTCCCTATTATATTGGTAAACACCATGGTTTCCGGTGTCGGTTTTCCCTTAAACCAATCCCTTGACTCTCGAATTCAACGGGTCTTTCTGATTCTTATTCATAGCAACAGACTACGTTTCTTTCTTTCTGGGGCTTCCAGGGTTGTTACCCTCTGGTAAACAAACATAGCTATTGAAACTGGCAATTTATAGTTGATTTACCCATTAAAAATATTTAAAAATAGTGATTTTCCGTAGTTATGTTAGTTTACCAGAGGGTATTCTTTGGGTATCCAGAATGACCATGGGAACCACCTCCCCAATGCGTTCACGGATGCGCCAGGACATCCAGCGGATTCCTCCGGAGAAACAGAGGCAGCTCAGGGAGGAAGCACAACGACGTCATCGCATGGGTCACTGGGAGAAACATGGTGGGAAGACCCCTCCATGGATAGTACTGTGATGTTCTCAGTTCTCAGCTATAAACCTCCATTTAGTATCATTTAGGTTGGGGATTTCATTCAAATGATGGGGGCATGTGAAGGTAGTATGAAGCCAAGTGTTTGCCGGTTGAAGGTTGTACAACTAGATTGGATCCCATTGAGGCTGACTGGTTTCGACCAACAACAAGGAGATCATCAATGAAGAATGGTGAGTCCAATGGTGAATCCATGAGGTATAATATGTTGGGGGACTTTGAATTTCCCATTCAATTTTCCAAGTTGCATGCATGTTTTCCCATTCAAATGTCCATTCAATTTCCCATTAAATGTCCACTAAATCATTAAATTTCCCATGACATTTCCCGTTAAATGACTTAGTATGTCCCAAGATTTCCCAAGATTTCCCATAACATATCATAGAATGAAGGTGGGAGTACCCCCAATCACCCAAACACAAGACCATTTGGGTCTTGAAACCCATATAAGTTTTTGACTAACTTATAACACAAGTTATTAGTTTTAGTTTAAATCATTGACTTAGTATATAGGTCCCATGATTTCTCATAGAACTTCTCTATGTTTCATCAACTTTCATCCCCTTGTGCCGGTTGATTGAGGTGATCACCTTCCGTGCATCGGCTCCGAGCCGGAGCCGCCACCCTTAGCGTCGCATGGCTGGAATGTGACCAACAAAGAGAGGGATTTCACATGGAAAAAACATCTCTTTGAGAGTCAAGAACATGTGAAAATGAATGAACATGAACATCTTTAAATGTTTAAAGTTTAAAATGTTAATTTTATGTGAACATATTCTTTCACATGTTTAAATGATGTGTCCATCCATCTTTGTGAATGATGAAACAATATGAAGCAATATGAACCCATGAAACCTCCACAGCCTCCATACTGTGCCGCTCCTCGTGCCGCTCGTGTGCCAGGCGTGTCCGAAGGGTCCGTCCCTTGCCGTGGACACCCCTGCAGCGGGGCTTGGGGCTGGAGTGGTGCTGCATGAGCGTGCGATGCTCGGCAGCAAGGAGCTGCATTCTAGCCCAGGAAGAGAAAAGTACCACTTTTTCAGCATGAAATCTATGGGGAAAAACCTGTTTCTATGGGAAAAATCTGGGTCCTAGGTACTGGTCTTGCTTTATATGTGCATGAGTAGAGATCGGTAACCGGTGTGCCCGCTGCTCAATTTTTATGGCCATGTATGGCCATGTTATGTGGGAAAGTTCCTTTCAACTGCTCAGATAGCCAGGTTGAATGATGGAATTTGTCTCATCACTGATCCCTTAAAATGCCTAAATGGTCATTGGGTTCAAACCCCAAAATGCTGCGCCTGTATACAAAAGGATGGGTCTGAAAATGATGTATACCCCCCAGCAGGTGGTGTCCCGCCAGTGATGTTTGTTGGTTAAGCCGACCACCATGAAGTCCTTCAACTAGTCCGTGAACTATAGATCTACATAAATCCAAGTTATAAAGCAACTGAACTGACATATAGATTCTATGTTTTTTGTGCTTAAATTGATTTCAATTGTTCTAAATTCTCCACGTTTCTCCACGTTGCAGGTCCATCCCAACACTCCTGGCCCTCGCGTCGACCAACCTCTCCAGGTCAGTGGGTATTTCAATGGGAAAATCATAGGAAAATCATCTATGAATGGGATATTTTAGTGGAATGTGACGGCATAATCTGAGATTTTGGTTTGAAAATGTGTGTTTGAAAATGGCATCCCAAAAAATCCCATGGTTTTATCATGCCTCCATTTGGAGGTATGCCGGCATACCCGATTTCCAGATTTTTGGGGATGAACAGCTGCTTACCACCTATTTTGATGTTCACCAGATGCGGCCGGTTTTGGCCCATCAATTTGGTTGGGTTATGATACAGTGTAGCTATTGGAGATGTTCCTAGATTTTTGACCAAGCAACTTCATTTGATATTTGGGCTTGCCTGAAAAAGGCGAGTATATACCCCACAATTTTTGGCATTGCAATTTACTGTATTATCGGTATTTAAATGGGGGTTGTTTTTGGTGGTGTCCTGTTTTCAGACAAACATCTATTTGGCGGTATGAACATGGAAATCCATGTGCAAGTTACCTACATAACCAGTGAGAGAAACAAAACCAATGGATGGAAACACCCGAGTTTTGACCCATAATTCCCGAAGGATCCCAACTGATTTATGGATGGACAGCCTAAAGGTATATGTAATACGCTTTCTTCGCTAAAAAATGGGATGGCACTGGAAGACACCAAACCATGAATGCTAACATTGGCTTGGCTTGGAAGGCCGGCATTCTCTTGGCAAAACAGCCCTCCTGAGCTCAGGTGATGACTGACCATGCCCAATTGTCTCCAGTTTCAGTTGAATCTATGCGTACCCCAGTCCGTAATCAAAATGTATTTATGATAGATGATGTTCCCATTCAACATTACCGCTTTCCCATGCCCATTTGTCATTGCCAGAAGGTAGATGTTTCTATATACCTTGAACATGTGGTGGGGAGGTCTAATGTTGCAGGTACCAATGGTTGCACCGTGGAAATCTCGGCGGAGGAGCTTGAGTTACAGAACCTTGGCAGTGGATTGTAGGGGATGGAGTGGCTGACTATGCTCCAAAGTTGGGGGAGGTTTGCAATCCCACATGATGTTTCTATATCCACGATATTCCCAGATTGGCATACTTCCTGTTAGTTCTGTATCCCCATACGGGGTCTCCGAAAGTCGGTGTACCGCAAATCATCCAAGTCATTGGACCATCTGAGTATTGAAACCCATGGTTTTGGGGTATCTGTATCCCCATTTTAGGCAATCTCCATATTGAAACATCAACATCTTCCCACATTAAAGTAAACGTCAACATAGTCTATATTATATCCCATGATCTTCCCAGTTAGTGACTGTTTCTTCGGTATTCCCATCATCAACATGGGTATAGGTCAAAATTTGGTACCAAAAAAATCAATAAATGCTTCATACTACAGGATGGCCCCCCCCCAGTTATAAGTTGGTTTATAAACCCCATTAACCATAGTTATTTATAGTTATAGCTACATTAAACCATAGATTCTTTGCCAACTTTTAAACCTTGGGGGCCCCTATCCTGCACACATATCTCCTATGTGGTCCCGACTCTGGGGCTTTTTGCTCATCACTCATCCCCACATGAGCCATGAAAAATACCATGGTCCCAATGGTTGATTGGCTACTCTAGGGACGAGCAAAGGACCAAAAAGCATCAGCGGTGATAAGCCATAGTAAATAAAGCTTATCAACCAAGTAGTTTGCGGATAGTCAACTAGTACAGTATTTCATGAGATGGGATACTCATTTGTTATACCTATCTGACAGAAGTATTCTCTCATTTGTTAGACAAGTATGATAATACCAACTAGCATTTTGAATGGCCCACTATAATCCCAACTATCATCCATTTACTAGGTAGTTTTATAACTAAATCCAATTATGATAACCCATAGTAACTAAAGCCTATCAACCAAGTAGTTTGCGGATAGTCAACCAACATCAACCAACTAGTATTTCATGAGATTAGATACTCATCCGTTATACCTATTTGACAGAAGTATGCTCTCATTTGTTATACCTATAGTAGTAAGGATAGTTCAAAGTTGGTTTATAAACCCCATTAACCATAGTTATCTATAGTTATAGCTACATCAAATATAGGCATCCATAGTTATCTATAGTTATCCATAGTTTAACCATAGTTATCCATACTTAACCAAGTAGTAAGTTACATCGTCAACCAGCTAGTATTTCATGAGATGGCATGAGGGGATAGTTCTATCTTTAATTGCTCAACCAACCAGGATAGTTATCCATAGTTTTCCATAGTTATCCATAGTTATAAACCCCATTAACCATAGTTAACCATAGCTATCCATAGTTTCATGGCTCAACCAACATGTTTTCCCCAGGAAGTTGCGCAGCCTCGACAAGGGCGTCCCAGAGCTCCGGCATCTCCATGGAGAGCTGGCGCTGAAGACGCAGCAGCTGCGTCAAAGGCCCTCGAGGCGCGCCACTATGGGCCGGAAATTCAAGGGGGGATGGGAACGAAAATCATGGGAAACTGATTGGAATGTTTTGAAAATTTTGGATTCATATGATTTTTTAATAACATATATAACATGATGATGATTTTTGATGATGTTTAACTGATGGAAAATTAGGTTTAAAGATGCTGCACCACTGGTGGCGCAAGCGGTGAAGTTGTTTTGGGGGTCTATGCGTGCATAAGCCGCCCAAGCCACCCGCATGAGGGCAATGAAACAAAGCCTAACAAAGAGTTACCATGACCCGAAGCAGATCGAACCTTGTGGATCCCTGTGGATTTGGGATTGTAATCGTCGCTTTTCCATTTCTTGAGGCGCTTGAAAGGGTTGCTCTCTTTTTGGGGTGGTTGGATGGAAAAAAACATTGCAAGTTTGAAGGCTTTGTGGTTAGAAATGTGTTTTACTTGCCTGCCTGCTTGGGATGACGATTCTAATCGTGGTATGCCATGCGTTGAAACTGGCCTATGTGTCTATGCAAGTGATGCGCTTGAAGCAAGTCCGTTTTCAGCCATTGCGGCACCATACCTTCGAAAAAGAGTCGACCAACTTCCATGTGTTGTGCCCCTGACATGACGAAAGTTGTCAAAACCGTTCAAAACCTACAATACATTATAATACCATATTTTTAGGGTGACTCTAAATCCAAACAATTTTGATGTGAAGAGAAGGTTTTTTCTGCTATGATCCGCCCAAGGCAAGTTGAAGAGGAGTATCATACCCTGCAGCACTTGCTGCAAGAAGCTGTGGAGGCTAGGGATCATATCCTCCAGGTGCCTTGGAGTGAAGCTCCATAGCTGCCATAGCTGGCGATGTTCATCCCCCTGCAGCTTCTGATCCATCCCCATCCAAAAAGAACAATGGATGTAAGCCATACATTTCGCCCTATGTTTGAAGGATTAGGCCGTACTAAACCCTGCATGTTTGGGCTGATGTTCTGTCATTTAGTCATTTGGTGGGAGGCCCCAGGCCCGGTACTAACAGGTGGGTTGCTGGCCCATTCTGTGGGATGACGGTCCACATTTCATGGAAAGGTACTACTGCCGAGGGTTCACAAGCATTCCCATGGTGAAATGCTGAGACTTACTGTACCTAATGACCATGTCGCCTATTTGCTAGCTGCTAGCTGTTGGAATCAGCAGTCACTTGAATTCAGATGGTTTTTTTCTGAAGCAGAAAACCTGCCCCGGCCGGACAGGACCCAAAAAGCACCTGAGTCGGGTTGCAATTTGACTGTTGTAGTCGATGGTTTATTTCCCTCGGTTTCTACACTCCCTGCACCCAACTGGGAACCCAAAATATGGTTATAATTCAGTAGAAAATCACGGAACATCGTTTTTGCAGATTATAGACGTGTGGGAGTTCCATGTTAAATTTAGGGGGTGTGACATCACTGAGATGATTTTTCCTTTTCTCTCTGTGGTAAGTTGCAAATCCAAGCATCATTGGGTGGCCGTACCAACCATAGTGGGATAGTTCCATAATTATATAATTAGGAAGTCTAAATTATACTGATACTATTAAAATATAATTATGGTTGGTGATATAAATTATACTTTCTAAATTATACATTAGTCCATATTATAATTCGTGATTAGGAAGTCTAAATTCTAAAGTTTGGTGATTTCACTCAGTGATCAACGCAGTGCTGTGATTTTAGGGATGGATTCTACACCACAGTACCACCCTTTGGTGTTGCTTGGCAACGCAAAACCCCCATCAAATACATAAAGCACGTGTCCATGTATGTCCATGTATATTTATACAGTCGATGTTTTTCCCTGTAAAAAAATAGCATTTCGTAGGCATGCTGGAAAAGGCCTATTTAAATTTACATTTACACACACATATATATATATACACATATTTACATTGCTGATAATTTAACAGTGCAATTATATTGCCATTGGACAAATCCTGACATCCAGTTGCAGACATGTTTCTTTCCCACAGGATTTTCCACCATGTTTCTTCATAAACTATTTGCTAACATTTAAGGCTCCCCTCCCAGAAACTCATGGTAAATGTACCATGTATGGAGCGATCCCATTTGGACAATGTTCACCTTGGCAGTGAGGCGGCGATTCCATATGCCCGACGGCCCTGTGAGCAGACGCGAAAAGCCCTTCTGCTGCGCAAAGTCACTTCGGCGCAGCGGTGATGACCATGGATGACCGGGCGCGTTGACAAAAATGGCCCAGGCTCTTCAGTTTCCAGTACTTTTCCAGTCAAAACATGTCACAACTATAGAATTGTTCTGAAGGGGAGGGGGATGTTCTAATTTGTTCCATTCCTATCTATTCCTGTGGTGATGATGCCCAGTGCATCCTAGTCCTGTTTTGTTTTCCGGTAATCTGACTTACTTACCCGGCAATGGACATTTAGTTTGTAATATACAGTTTGGTTTCTTCTTTTGCACATCCTTTCCCCGTAGAATCCTAGCATGGAGCTGTGCCTTACCCCGGTCGCATTTCCACCCTCCAAAAGCTTGGAAATCTTAGAGAGAGAGAGATACAATATACTGTATATATATATATAAAAGAGGTGAAAATTGACCGTCCCACACCTGCCACACAAAACAGACTTGAAAATGTGGCCCGCAGTTGACCGAGATGGACTTTTGTAAAGCTTTCAAGAAGCATAAAGTTCATTCTCCACAAAAAATATCTGTATCCATCCTCTTTGTGTGCACTGCTACACATGTGCCGTGACGCAGTATACGTACATTTTCTATTTTCAATATCTGAGATGTCATCCTTCCCATTGACTTTCATATTTCTCAAGATGGTTTAAAACCATCATGTAAATCATGTGCCCGTTGTACAAATAGCTGGTGGTTTTCGCGAAAAGCGCCTGCTGTAAGGGTTCTCCCCAGGTGCCCAACGGTGATTCGGATCTCCGGGCAGCGGCGCACTTTCCCAGCGGCAGGTTCCGTTCAGAAATCATGAGGTTTGTTGCCTTTGGTAAACTAACAGTTTGCTATGGAAAAAGATGCATTTTTAATAGGTAAATTTAAATCAACTATTTCTATGGGCCATTTTCAATAACTATGTTAGTTTACCAGAGGTTTAATTGAAATCGGCCAGGGAAAAATTGTGATGTAGCTGACACATGTGGGGATACACACGGATATCATCAACAAAAGCATTGCATTGCATTTCAAAATTGGAATATTTGGAGAGTGGACATGTGGATTTAGGCGATCAGTTGGAGTATAGATCAGTAATAGAGGTGGTATTCACATGTTACCGGAGATATTGGCAATACCCCCAGTAAGATCGCCTCGAGGAGAAAGATCTTGCTGATGGGCCTTTACCATTCCTGCACCAACGCCATGGCGAAGGAACTCGAAACTCGACTGGTGAATGGTAGCTGTTTAGTTTTTTGTTTGGCATTTCGATGGGAAAATAGTCTATATTAATGTCTATATGAACATATCTAAACAGGTACTGCACTGTATTAATTATATTTTAACATGTTTCGTTCTTTCTCTTGCAGTGTATCTGAGATTGAGAAATGAATGGAAGTGATGGATTCTGGGAAGGGGACACCACCAAATTTTGGCCGCAGCTTTGAGAAAAAAAGGTAGGCTTACAGCATTGCACTATGTCGCACTAAAGGCTTTTCGTCGCATAGCCATATAGCCAACCATGAGACCTGAGGAACGACACTTTGACGTGGAGATCCTGAATGATTGGCACACCTGTCACTGCCCTCAACTGCCTGGTGCGTCCAAGTTTGGTGGTGGTTTTTGGATGTTGTTGGATGTTTTGTTTTTGGATGTTTTTGGATGTTTTTGGTTGGTTGGCATTTGCAGTGGGCTTTATTGAGTTCAAATATTTCTAGATTTTAAAAGGAATCCGAAATGATGCAGAAGTTGAGAGCCACGGAGATACCGATGCCGCGGGAGGCGCGGCAAAGGAGCACCACTTGACTTTTGGAACCACTGCACCAACAGTTGGTAGTGGAGGTTGATAGGGCCCGCATCCATGGAAGCATCCAGAATCGGGACTGAACCCTCAGTAGCCGCAAATCTCCATGGTTATTACCAAAACCCGCAATTGTTTGCAGGTGAAATTCCCATTTTTGCTGGTGGAAATCTCAACTTTTCGGGGGCTCCAGCTTTTTCAATGGGTAAATCCCAGTTTGTCAATGGTTAAATCCAATGTTTCAATGGTGAAATCCTCATTTTTCAATGGCTGAGGTAAGGCGGATGCCAATTGGAAGCACCGTGCCAACTCTCGCAGACCTCCAGCATTGGCGGAGGACGTCTTCTGTGCACCTTGTGGAGATAGTTCCAGGTTGATGGGTGTACTTGGATGTGCAACGCACCCAGTAAGTGGTTTATAACCTACAGTACTTATAACATTTTATAACCTATTTATATATATATATATTATATATATATTAGATACATATACATTGCATATATATATATTAGGTCTAGGTTAGGTGTTTGGTTATTGCCCACTTAGGGGATGCGGCCCCAAGTATTTCCGGAGCCTCCAGGGATATCGCCAGGGCAGATCTTAGTGGTGGAAGGTTACATCTCAGTAGGCTTCTCTCCAAGATGACTTTTGGTGTGAACTTCCAGATTGATCTTCTCGTTTTGATGTTGGTACATTGCTTTTTGGTTTAACATGTTTAAATCTATGAAGCTCCATAGAAAGTTGGGTGGATTCTTGTTCATCAGAGAAGGGATCAGCAATTCTGATGCCAGATATGTGTGAGGGAACATTGGGCTATCGATGAGGGCCACCGCAGATCAAACCAGCAATTTGAACAAACCATGTGGGTGGTATTCCGAACAATGAGGTATACTGATCCAAAATCAGCATGTTCTAAAAACTATCGTCCTACCCGTCAAAATAAGGTTTCGCTGTGAGTCAATGATAACCATGCAATGTTGTCCCTTCCAAAAGGTTTAGACTCAGACAAACTCTGGAACTTACTGAGAAGATGTGGGACCAGAGTTTTTAGCTATGACTTGAGATTACCTGAGGTACTTATGGCCAAAGAACCCCATTTTTGGCTCCTTGCCCGCGTTTGGTGGTGAGGATTGCATTCTTCAGTCTTCAATAGGTACTTCCAATGAGAGCAAGACTATTTGGGTGGAGAATTGAGTACTTTTCAGGTCTTGAATCTGTAGTCTCTTTAAGTCGCGAGGGTTGGGGATTGGTTACACATGCGTGAACATGTTAAGACTAGGAGCCGCCAAAGAAGGAGGTTATTGAATATTGGAACATTGCTTTTCATATAATCATCATGTTGGGGAAATGGGGAGTTTACTGTACATGCACTGACTGCACTCTGTTTAACCACCATTTATCCCATGACCATTCCTAGTGGTCTTTTGTCACCAGTTGTGACAAATAATTCTATATTGATTAATGTTGGCCAAAGCATTGCCCTGGCAAAAAAAAACTTTCCGCCAACATTCTCAAAACATTGTTCCTTTTTTCCTTGAACGATGCTAACACTCCGTGTTTGTCAAGTTTATTGCTGTAATTGTATTGCACGTTCCCTGGGTATAAGATGTATAAGCTTATTGATGACCCCATATAGTCATTGAATGCTATATACTATAGATGTACTCAGCATAAATCCAGAATGTTGCCAAGTTTTTATCCAACTTACCTAGGTGAATCTCCATGTTTACAAATGAAATATGATTGACATTGGCGTCAAAAAGAACGATGACTGCTTATGAGTGCCGATCATTTCGGAACAGTAAACAACCATGGATTTCTATAGCGTTTTGTTAGTTTAGTGGCGGTTCTCGGCGGTTTTCCTTCCTATGAATACACTGGGCGGTTAGCAAAATCCTGGCTCTACAGTAGTGATAAAATCGGTTAACTCGTGTTAACCCGATGTTCTCACAGATTTTCCATTTATAGATGGAGTTTCCATCCGGTAATCAAACATGGCAATGGAACATATCCCATTTATGTAATATTTATGTATAGATGAATTTCCCAGCTCTAAACCTCCATTTAGAATATTTAGTTCGGGGATTTCCCAGCCACATCTGATTACTGGAGGGTATCTAGAATATCACGAATCTCCATATTTGGGAAGTCTTCTGACTATGAAAATATGGGATATTCATGATATTCTAGATACTTCCCAAATATGGCTAACATAGTTGATATTCTAATGGATATCCTAATGTCCCACCATTGCGGCCGGGTCCCCATGGCGACGCTCTGCCTTTTCGAGGCTACAGAGCTGCAGCCGCGAGCTGCGGAACTTCTTCGAGATCCGTCCCGTGGGTCCAGAGCGACGGGAACTCCCGGCGCAGGAACTCTGGCAGCTGTCGCTCGGTCGCAGGGTGTCGATCACCCGCTATGTTGGGGCTATGTTTTGTGGGGTCGCTGGTGATAGTAAGTCCCCAAAAGTGGATGATCCCATCCAAAAAAAAGACATGGTTTGAATAGATTTGATAAGTTACTATGTCACTGGGATGATCCTCCGACTGGTTAGTGGGGTTAGTGGCAATGGTGGTTTTCATGGTGCTGACCCAGACATACCTAAGACTTTGGTTGATTCAAAGGGGTGTTTATGGGAATCATAGCTGAATTTAACAATCAACATCAACATCAATCCACCATGAAGATAATGGGGCTATAATCTGGATGAACTATAATGTCTTCACTGCGACGTCACCATGGATTATGAGCAGTTCAACGTAAATCATCAATGGCCAGGCAGGTTGAGCACAACTAGGTGAATGGCGGTCCGGATGAGAGTTGGGCCCAGGGCTAAGTGGTGACTTTACCCGGATGTCATACTGTGCAAATATTGTGGTGAAACTCGTGGCGCATGATGGCATATTCATCGTCAGAAATAAAGTAGGATTGACTACTTACATATAACCAATGAAGATGCGGATTGAACCTGTGAAAATGAATTGGAAATTAGGTCGAGATGAGGGCTAGGCAAACTTTGGATAGTGGGGAAAACTCAACCACTAAAAATGGAGATTGAACCATGGACAAAAACGGGAGCGGGATAAGCTCTTTGGTCATTTTTGGATAAACATCAAACAGGGGTCTGATTGCCAGTAGCTGTTTTTGAGCCAGTAGTGTGATTACAACGGTATGATTTAGCACATAGGTTTGGAGGTTTGGGGCCGCAGTTTGGTGCCTTTGGCAAAAGAACCCCCCAACCGTGTTCAATTTGTAAAGTTTGCCTGCGGCTGCATTTCTTGTAACAAGGTGTTTCAGGGTGTTGTGTGCGTATGCAATGTTCCATATCAACGGCTTGCATGAGTGTATAGATATGTATAGATATATATTTTTTATGTATGTATACGAGCATATATGTTTACATTACATACGCGGGTGCACATGCCCGCATGATGCGTAGTTCTCGATATGTCATGTCTCCCCGCAAGCCGAGGTTGAGCAGCATCGAACATGACGGAGTCCTCTACGAAAATGCTATGGACCTGCAACTTGCCACCAGAAATTGTGTTTGGATATGTGTTCCAGCTAATTAGCAATCAATTGCTTGGATATATATATATATAATATGTATATATATATATATATATGTCTAAACAAGTTTTTTACGTATCTATTTACGGATGGATGGATGGATGTATGGATGGATAAACAGAGAGATAGACAGATATAACGATAAATAGATGAACAGATAGACAGACAGATGGATATACATATATAATGAATCATATATATATACATTTATTTATTTATTTATGTATGTATTTATTTATTTATCTATTTGATATATGTATAGAATGTTTTTTTGGGCCACAGCTGGGTTAAACGATATATGTGATATATTGTGTTTCACGACATGCCAAGATCTTTCTTCAAGACCATGCGATTTCCGTGGATTTGCTAGAGCTGTCGTGCCATCTGCGCACTGAGGTGGAATGACACCATGCATTCATACCTGGATGACAGTGTCTACCCACCGCATCAGACGGTCATCGTGCGTTGCGAGGATTTCCTTTTTAGCTACCTGGCTGGCTGGAAATTGCACGTTTGAATCTGTGCTGTGCTTGTTTCATGAATGTTCAGCCAGTTTTCTTTTCGCGTTGTGGTTCCCTGACCTGTGAAACATTCTCCAGTCGATGGATGAAATCTTTCTCACCGTGGCTGCAAGGCATGGGTTCATCCACCAAGTCTTCTAGCCGATATTTCCAGAATGAAAAAAATATTGGTAGATCCATGCTATGTGCCCTTCATATCCTTTTATGGCTCAGTTTGGTGATGTAGCTGTTTAAAGCTATATTCTCGTTGTTGTCTTCTCATGTTTTTTGTTCATAGATTTGTTTGTTTTTGCTTTAGATCCTCATGTTTGTTGCTTCATAAGCCCACTGTTGTGGTTAATAGATTCTAACTTTTGTTTCTGACATTTCCATATGTCTATATTTGTTGCTTCAGACCCCATGTTTGTTGGTTGAAAATATCACTGTTTGATTCATTAAAGCCGTGCGTTTCCAGATGTCCTTTACATTCAACCCTGTTACAGTAGCTGGTTTACACTTGCTTGTTTTCTTTTTGATTACATTTAGTTTCATTGCTTGACCATTCTTCCTTCTTTTTGTTGGTTTGTTTCTTTGGTTGATACCCCCTCCTGCTGAGGGGGCCTTTCTTTCATATTTTGATGATTGATGTTGATGATCAATTGGCTCATTTGATGGTTCTGTGATGTATGTTATATTTAGTTGAGTCAGTAAATCTTGGTTTTCCCTGGTGTTTTCCTGGTGTTTTCCTGGGTTGTTCCTTGGTTTTCCTTGGTTTTCCTTGGTTTTTCGTTGGGTCTTCCCAGTTTTCCCTTGCTGGTTCACTCCTCCTTTTCCAAGCCAATGCTGTTCCCTTTAAGGCTTCCACGGTGTCCTGCGCGCCCTGCAGAAGCTGGGTGCCCTGACGCCGAAGCTTCCGCTGGAGACGGCGGTGCCGTTGATGGAACGGGCCAAGGGACACAAGGAATGCCGCAGCTGGGACTGGAAGGACTGGGAGATGCTATGAGATGGTTATGGCTTGTGGCTTGGAATGATATGTACACACACATATATACATATATAATTATAGAATTATAATATATATATATAGAGAGAGAGAGATTGATATATTTATATTTACACACATACAGTCATTGATGTGTGTTTATATGTTTATGTGTCACGTTTTTTTCATTTATATATATATATACATAAGTGGATGTGCATCCCACTTAGGATCCGTGGTTTATAATCCATAACCCATATTTCATCCCATATATAATAGGGGATAGTCCATTTTAATCTAACTTGGGGTATAACCCATTTACCAAGTGGGATGCGCCCCCAAGTATGGCTTGTGGTTTGAACCGGTGTATATATAATGATATATACTACTTTATCATTATATATCATTAGCTGGAATTGATAAATAATGATGTTTGAATAATGGTTCATGTTTTATGTTCATATATATATATGTGCATCCAATGACACTTAATAAGATATAGCCTTTTAATGATTTGTAATGATACAACATTGGCTTGAATGAAGTATGATTTTGAGGCAATTTCATGATTTGTAATGATTTATAATGATATTTAGTGATACTGTATATAATGAGCTATGAGTTTTGGCTGGGACTGGAAGTTGGATTGGAAAATTGTGTGACATGTGGACGACCGAATGGGTTGGACATTGGGATATGTTTTTTCCGTGGAATGGATGCTATCTTGTAACGGGTCGGTTGGCAATGATATGCAATGATGGAATGATGGAATGTTCACCAGGATGTGTATTACATGTGTTTTTTTATTGTGATAGATATATATGTGTAAATATAAATATATATATGTTTACTTTACATGGAGAACGACTGGGCGGATGATTTGAAGTCTTGTAATTATATGGTGATGATTTACAGAATGATTTATCGATCTACCAATCTATCTATAGATCTATCTATTTATCTTCCTCAAAATATAGTCTATTCTAGTTTAGTCTAGTCTATCCTATGCGATTCTATTCTATATATTTGATCTATCCTATCTAATCTATTACTAATCCATTACTAATCTATTACTAATCTATCTAAGTGTTGCATAAAGGTATGTCATATCTTGTGGGGTAACCAAAATGTTCTTACTTTGGTTAGTCGCCACGCAGTCAACCATCATAGATCTCGAAAACCAACCGCATGTAGATCATCTTCCTTGGGCCATCATGAATTTCCCAATCTATGTCTATGTTGATTAACCCCATGGTAATTGCTTAAATACCAGCCAAATTGGTGGAATGGCAGGTGGTTTCAAATGCAGCCAGCTAGAATCATGGACTGTTTCAGACTTCAGCAGGATGGGGCCTGGGAATTGATCAACCTACCCACTTGTTTTACAATATAGATATGTTGAGGGGTTCAAGCCACAAGTGTATGGGATTCAGTCGCAGGGAGGTACGGTACCAAGGGAACTCCTGACCTAGTTTTTCCCTGTATTCGCTGATGTTTTGGCAGCAACTGGTAGTCAGCCAGGAGTCTAAGATATCTAAGATTTATTGCATCATGTTGCATCCCAGAGTATGCTCTCATTTGATGTTCAAGGCCGCAGTATACTCATCAGTTGAGATCTCTGCAGTGTCAAAGTGACCATGGCAACCCGGGTCTGAGGTGATAGGGATGAAGCATTGCAATTCTACAGCAACCCTAAGCATCAAAAGGCGGGCCCAACTTGGAAGAGTGCTGGGGTTCATTCCGGGAAGCTTCAGATGTTTCCCACTCTCACATGGGATATTTTGGGACCCTCCAAAATGGTTAAATTTGGAAAGATGACAAAGTGGATGTGAGGATGACGGGGATGACCTATTTTCAGACCGTCCCGGCACGGATTTCTTTTGTGCGGTGCTTCCGAAGGGGTAACCTTTGAGGCATCCGTTGAGAATGTTCACCCGTGAAAAGATCATCATCGTTGATCCATGTTTTATCCATCAGGTTGGCCCATTTCTGTTGGCAAAAAGTCTCCAATATGGCCACGCTTGTTGACTATTGTTGACTACTGGTGATATTACCGTCCTGATACTCTAGTTCTATTGTACTTAAGATGATGTTTTGTTTGGAACATCATCTTAAGTTCCATATACCCTCATCGAAAGTTCCATAAAAATTCATCGTTCAGCACCAAAAACCGACTTGGCGACTCGGCGTAGGCGGCCTTCAACAGCGATCAGTTGGCCTTGATCGGTTTCGCCTTGGACCGGAAGGCCTTAGCCCAGCTCGGTCACTTGGAGGACGAGGAAACTGCCAGGGAATGCCATTGATCCATTGAGTAAGGGAATGCCATTCATCGTATGAAATTATGGAGTTCAATGTATGGAATATGATTCTGATGAATATGATGAATATTTAATACGGATCAAATATGTAATGAATATGGACATGGATCAATATCGAATGGTACAAATGAATATTATGAATGGATTTACTTACTTTTAGTATCCTTGGATTAAACGTGAGCCGCTCATAATGTATTCATAATATTATCATTCACCATTAATGTTGGAAAACAAACTTAGTAGACTTACCATGCATGGGGTGATAGGAAACTCTACTATAAATGGAAGGTATATCCAATTTTTGGAACCGTTTAGGTATGAAATTACTTGTTTCCCATTGCCACGTTTCCCACCTTTCAAGGCAACTGCCCCAATTATCCCAGGCTACGATGAGCCGGACTGTGTGCAGAGATGGGTCACTCAGGGCCTCTGAAGTTTCCCTACCTTTGCCATGCGCGAAAAGAAACCAGGGATCTGATGGATTTGAGTCATTTGAGCATTGGTTTACTGCCAGCTTGATGATTTTTCAGGCTTCTGGCCTGGTGGCAATGGGTTTTAGGCAGAAAGTATGGCAACCAGATTTCGGACAAAGTTGTGTCACAGTGTGCGTGTTGCGGCACCCTTTTTTTCAGTGTTTTCACGGGTGAAGCACTGACCCCTTCAGAAAGCACAGGCATCTACAGGCCATCTGGGTTGGCATCGGCAGGTTCCTATGTGGAAGAGATGCCTCCAAAGGGGGACGCACCTTGAAATTTAAGGCCCCGCTTCGCCGCTCCCCGTAGCTGGAAGTTGATTGGGATCACGCAAAGCATCGTAAGGACCGTAGCCGTAGTTTAACAAGAAGTGATTCCATCCACCGTTCATCTTCCCCCCATTGCATGGTCCCAGATATGTGGTTTCATCCCCTCCTAAATCATGGTGACTCTGGGGGTGTTGAATATGAACATTTAGGAACGATTGGTTCCATTGGACTGGGCCTAGAGGATGATCACTGGAGGTTGGTGCTGATGACATGTCTTGTGCATTGCTCGACGGTAGGGAATGGCCAGCAGTGGCACAAGATGAGATGGGAGAACTCACAAGTTTGCAACATCTGGCTCGAACTTGGTCATGCCAAGTTGTTTTCTACACAAGCGTTTGTCAAAACTGAATTGCAGCTGGGGATTTTTTGGGGGGTTCTTAAGATGAGAGACCCTGGCCCGCATCCCTCAT
>Ga0126342_10005842_pt1 | contig 21648 bp, 18 predicted proteins | sample Cyp1metagenome_FD_92528 | JGI IMG/M metagenome (GOLD analysis project Ga0126342, IMG submission 92528) | Coral microbial communities from Lord Howe Island, Old Settlement Bay, Australia - Cyphastrea 1 metagenome | ecosystem: Host-associated > Invertebrates > Cnidaria > Coral ... | reverse complement strand
TATATATATATGTATGTATATATGTATGCATGTGTTTATGCATATGTATTGTTTGTTGCATTTGTATATGTAGGATGTATATGTATCTATGTATCTATGTATCTATGCATCTATGTATCTATGTATCTATGCATCTATGTATCTATGTGTCTATGTATGTGTGTGTATGTGTGTATCTATGGATCCATGTATCTATGTATCTATGCATCTATGTGTCTATGTGTCTATGTGTCTATGTATCTGTGTACCTATAAATCTTTGCATCTTTGCATCCATGCATCTAAGTATCTATGTATCTATGCATCTATGCATCTAGGCATGTATAGATCTATGTATCTTTGTTTGTATGTATGTATGTATGTATGTATGTATTTATGTATGTGTGTGTATGTATGTATTTGTGCATGTGTGTATGTATGTATTTGTGCATGTGTGTATGTGTCTATGTGTCTATGTATCTATGTATCTATGTATGTGCGTGTATCTATGGATCTATGTATCTATGTATTTATGTATCTACAGTATGTATCTGTGCATGCATGCATGCATGCATGTATGTATGCATGTATGTATCTGTTTGTGTTCATTTACACGTCAGTAATATGATGCAACTTGCAGCCAACAAGAAAATATGAATTATAGGCGCTCAACCATCACATATTATGAGACTGACAAAAAATGAGGACTAAGTTAGTGGCATGGCTGCAACCTCAGCAAGATCATCTCAGAGAGATTCAGAGAGGTTGCTTTGCTGAAGCCAATGACTCAAAAACAACTACTGGCTGGCTCCATGTTAGGGCAAACAGCTGGAAAGATTTGTTGCCTTCAAATTAAAAAATGTTGCAAATTGAAACGACTCACTGGGTTTATGGTAGTGCTAACCCCTAATGAACATCTTGGCTGTGGAATGAGCGCCGCTCAATGATTAATTCCAATTGGCATCAAATATATAACACATTTTTGGGACCGAACATTAAGCAATGGAATCCACCAGGGCGACATTTCAGGTCCATGTCCATCGTTTTTGTTCAAGAACGGGGTGGCCCTAAAATCGAACGGTTGGTCATCATGTTATTTCATGTTTGGCAAGCATAATTCTGGCCGCTTCATTTTTTCTCAAACCCAAATCCATTGTTGAAGTGAAATCCCTGACTTGGTGCCAATTCGAATCCCCATCAATTGGCTCAACATCTTTACAGCCCACGTCCCATGTCCATCCCAGGTCTTCCACGTCCCATCCTTCATCGGCCCCGAGCAGGCCATGATCTTGTAGACATGCTGATCTGGTCGGTCCAGGCGTGCACCCGCCCGCGCGGCGTTCGCAACCAAGCCCAGGGCCGAGCGGGTGTAGCCCACTAGCCACACAGCCAGGAAGATGTAGCTCAGCTGATACCTTGGGCCCAAAGGAATTGTGGAGCTTCACGCCTCTGGCATGTAATTTCTAAAGTGACTCTAGTGATTCTTTCACCATCCAATCTTCCTGAACTGTGACCTGTTGCGAGTTTGGAATCACAACTTCACCACCGAACACCCAAGTGGACACCCTGCAATAAACTAATCAGGCAATGGAAAAGCTCCCGGCATTATTCTTTATATTCATTTGTCGCTGATTTCCCATGAAAAAGTTGTGCTTTTCCCTTGCCAACCCCGTTAGGCCCTTACATTACCAAAGGATGACCAAGTCCAGCGCTCAGGTGCTCCTTGATGAAGCTAAACTTCGTCTCTAGGATGGTCTTGCCACCCAACAAGTAGACAGATGCGAAGTAAGTACCCACAGCGAAGGCCAAGCCGATCAAGGGAATAGCCACCATCAACATCTTCAACTCGGGTTTGTGCGGCCACTTGGGGGGGCCACGGAATAAGATCTCAGAAATATCGGAAATCGAACATAAAATATCATGACAGCGCAAAATTGGCTGGAATGGGAAAGAATAGTAAATAAACATAAGAAAACGAACTTCCAACCTCCAAACCAAACTTTTTTGGTGTTGACGCTTCTGCGGGATATGGTCCCTGAATGGGTTTGGGCTGCTCCCAACACAGAGGCCAACAAAGGTCACATGGGACAGCTTCAACGTCTGCACCAACCTGAATTAGCAACTTTTTGTCCAAACTTTTGGTCTGCCTCAATGGACATGATCTACTTATACGGTCATGTTATACACACGCATGTTTTGCTACAAGTTGCATCCCCCCAATGCTTTGCTTTAAGGGTGTCCAAGGCACATATTTTGCGAAGGACTGATCTTCTGTCTCCGTCTTCTCAGTCAGCTGCTGCAGGCCCATGTCATCTCGTTGTGCAAACTCGTCCTCGATGAGCGGTGCGGATTCCGCCATGGCACCGGTTGCAGAGACGGCAATTCGAAGACACGGGGAAGAGCCACACTCGCGCGGCTGGGGCGGATTACAGAACTTAGCTTGAAATGGTAGGTATTTGAAAACCATACCCAAAAAAGGACTGCAATTACCCTCTGGTAATTTAACGTAGCTATTGAAAATGACCTATAATAGTGGATTTTCCCATTAAAACTGGTGATTTTCCATAGTTATGTTAGTTTACCAGAGGGTATGGTCAAAATCATTGTGTGTACCACATTCTCAAACCATCCAAGGTTGCGGATCCAGAATTCGTCCTGAATTCTAGCCGAAGATCATGCACTGACTTCTAAACAGCCAGTCTATGCCAGTCTCATATCCACCATGAATGATTCGAACGCCAGCAAACTTTGGAAACTTTTCCCTCACCTCCACCGCATAGGCTTCCAAGAACCAACTTCTCATCGCGCTGGTTCAAGCCGAAACCTGGGCATATGGGTGGCCGTCAGCTATATCGGTACCCATGACATCTGCCATTTGATGATTCTTCTTGGTAAGGACACCCAGGGGTTTGAAGTGTGAGGCCATTTAGCATCATTTAATTTTCCCAAGCTGAGAAGCGCGCGTCGTCATTGCTCCTGGCTTCAGCGGCTTCATCTAGCAAAATCACACCCCTTGCACCGAAACGTTGGCACCGCTGGCCCCTTGGCTCCTGGGACATGGTCGAAGTTGTAACTCTTAGTCCCGAGATGCTGTGAAGCTCCTGCTGTCATGCTGTCTTTTGCCTGCTTTCAGCTAGCGCGAGCCAGCCTTCAGCGCAGGATCCAGCGCCATCAGTTTATCCAAGTTGGCCAGCAACAGCAGCACCTCCCACCAACGATCAGACCTTTCACAAGCATCGATGCACGCGTTAAAGGTGATGGCGTTGCCTCGCAGCTGGTAGGAACCCATAGCTCTGAGGGTCTCCAAGGCCCTTGCCCACTGGGTGGCACCGGTCAACGCCCCAACCACTGCGTTGCAGCACTGCACGTCGGGTGCCCGCGCCATCGTCGCAAAGAGCCACAGGGCCAAGGGCCACAGCTGGCAGGCGCCGATGGCGGCGCTGTGACTCACCACGTCATCCTGTCGCTGGGCTTGCAAAGCTTGCAACAAAGACAAGGCTTCCTCGGATGAACAGCGAGTCAAAGAAAAAATTACCAGTATTTGGCTTGAATGTCGGGACCTGCTAGATATTTGACGATCTTGGGACCGATCTCCAAATCCGTTGGCACATAGGGTATCGTTTTCTTGGGGTGGGGATCAACAGGTAGTGGAATGCTTCCCAGCAAACAGCTGTAATTACAACCAAATCTCCTAATTCTGGCCAAGTCTGCTGCCATTGGTCATGCCAAAGACTGGAGCCAAGGGACGCTCCACCGTTTGCATTTCTCACAGGCACTGATTGCAGCATTGATGGCAATCACATTCGCCTGCAGAGATTTCTCCTGCCACCGAGGAGCCAATCGTGTGAGCAATAGCATTCTCAATGCAATGGTCAAATGGAAGCTCGACACTCTTCGAAGTGGAAAGTGCTCAAATGACTCAACAAATCACTCATCACTAGAGGGTTTCCATGGTTTTCCACATTTCCCCCCAGTTTCATCATATTTTCGAAGGATTTGGGATTCCTAGGGCCCTCCATTGCCAACGAGGCCATTGGCATCCTGCATCCGCGCCAGCACAGCCAAGGCAGCGCGCCAATCCTCGCCCTGCTCGCAGCAGCTGAGCAGTGCGCTGTAGACCACCTAGGCGCTGAGAACCAATGGGATGATCAAATAAATAATTGGTCAATGGGATGACATATAATAATAATAATAATGATCATAATAGTAATGATCATCCCAATATAATATATAATATGTTGTCAATTACTATAATAATTGGATTATCATATATGATTTAATCATCCCATATAGTAATTACTATAGTAATCATATATGATGGATGACATATAATATTAATGGGATGACATATAATAAATGGGATGACATTACCATATAGTAATTCAATGTAATTTAGCAGCAACGTAATTGTAATTTATTATGAATAATCCAATATCTATGTATATGTCGCACATATCTGTGTGTGGGGGGTTTAATGGTAATAATAGTAATTCAGTTATCTGAACATTAAATTAGTAGTAATCTAAAAATTTAGTAGTATAGCAGGCATCAATTTCAGTAGCAATTGAATGCAATTTCAACACTATTTTGAAGGTAACTGCCCAATTGATTGTCAGGGTTTTGGTAGTCCGGGGTTTACATGAGTGATCCGAAGAGGTTGGAAACACGGGTAGGAAACCTACAAACGTTGGATATCATTGGGTTAGTTCATGTCTTGCACCTATCAAATCCCAGTTAAAAAAACTTGTCGCCAGCTATGACCCATGTGCCAATTCAAGGTTGGTAGGGTGACAAGCGCTGAAATGGGGGTAGAACTGCGGAGCAACCAATTATGCATATAAGGGACTACAATGGAGAAGCAGGACTCCAGAATAAACGCATTCTTAATTTTTTTAGGCATCGATCCCCACAAAAACATCACTGTGGTTTCAAGCCACCCCTGGGCACCTCGTTGCCTTGCACTTGGCGCTCCATCTGCGCCAGCAAATGCCAAGCTGTTCGCCACTGCTCGCGGCAACGGGCGACCACTGTGCCACAGCTCACAGCGTTGCCGGCGCATCGCCGGTCCGACATGGCACCAAGCAGCCACCAGGCCTGGTGGCAGATGGCTGTTAAAGTGGTGGTGGTTGGCATTGTTAATGGATAAGGATTGGGAAATTCACCAAGGGAAACGAGGATGCCACCAGTGCCATCAAAATCTTGGAGGCCCCTTCTCCACCGGAATCTGGTAGGCCCATCCTGTATAAGTTTCAAGGTTTGCAGCCTTGCAATGCGCTCTTTTCTTGAGCGAAACATGTAAGTGCGAGCCAATAAGTGCCAAACCTAATTGAAGGAATGGTGGGCCTAAAATACATATGATACAGGCTGTGTGGAGCAAACTACTCCCCGCAGGTTGGACATTTCACAAAAGAAACTCCAGCCAGAGCTGCGAGCCCAACCCCCTGGCCAAGGTTGGGTACGCAGCAGCGACGAGAAAACAACAAGGGAAAAACTTCTTCCACAAGAAACAACGTTGCAGATTGAAAGTGGGCGACAGCGTGACCCGAAAGAAAGCTGGAGGGAGGAGACGCACAGAAGCTTTTACACACACAGGGGCTTTTACGCAGAGAAGTCTTTACACAAAGGAGCTTTTTACACACAGAAGGTTTCGCACAGAGAAGTCTTTACTCTAAGGAGCTTTTGCACACAAATGTCTTGGAGTTTTTAAACACAAAATCCGTTACACTAGGAAGTCTTTACACAAAGATCTTTAACACACAGACGCGTTTACACACAGAAACTTTTGCACAGAGAAGCCTTTACGCAGAGAGTTTTTACACACGGAAGCTTTTACACACAGAGAAAATTTTAAACAGACGCGCTTTCACACAGAGAAGCTTTCACACACAGAAGGAAGCTTTTACAAAAGAAGTCTTTACACAGAGAAAACTTTTACACACAAAAGCTTTTACACAGAGAAGTCTTTGCACGGAGGCGCCTTTACACGAAGTAACAAGTTGAAATTGGCAGCAATTCTTTAGGAAAAACCCTTCGCAGGAGCTTTCGGGAACTCACTTGCTCCCAAAAAAACGTCTATTTCCAACAAATATGTTCCAAAAAACCTAAGGAATATATTTCTGAAGCAGGTCCTCATTCAATAGCTTTCAAGCCCACACTGCGATGAAATGGAGGGTCGAGCAATCCGGCGGAGCCGACGATGAGCGTCAGCTCAAAAATAATCCTAAAAGGCCAAAGTTCCTCAGAGAGTGATCCGCGCAAGTGCGGGTCAACACTCCCCCTAAGTAAGAAACTAAAGCCAAGGAGCAATTTAAGGTCCAAGCCGGTAAACTAAGGGCTCGCACGATGTCTAAGGTCGTGGCATGCTAAGATTTTGATTAAGCACAAAAACCACAAACTCAAGTCTTTACAGATTGTTGTATGTAGGGTGCTAATCCCACAGATGCAACATTGAATTGATTCGGATGCCATGTTTTCGTAAAGATATCACCCAGTTGTTCGGTAGAGGGGGTGTGGATCAGTTCGCACCAGGAGGTACATGGTTGATGAAGGGACGCCAAAGAAAGTTTGGGGGTCCTTGCCAAGTGAACTTCCCAATCCCATCCAAGCTGCCGTTTCCCAAGTGCTGCAGGTGTTGATCATGGCATTGCAGGTCACTACATCCGCAAGATCACACAGCAGCAAGACGCCGCGCACCCAGGAAGCGCATGCGCCGATGGTCGAGTTAAAGGTGACCACTGATGCCTGGCCACTGGGATGTAGGGATAGGTGACCTATCTCCAAGGGATGATTAGCATCAACCGAGTTCAATCTACTGGGTTTTTCATGAAATGATGAAGGTGGCCAACCCCAAGCGGACAGCCAAAAGCCAATGAATCATCGCCACCTCCACGTGGCTGTGCTGGAGGTGCTCCAAGATGTCAAGAGATCGATGCCATTTCTGGCTCTGCCCTGAGGCACTCAGCCTGAATGGTAGCGGATCAGCATCTGGGTGAGCGTTTTCCCCACCCAGCTGGGTCAGTTTATTTGAGTGATTGGGAAGGGACACATCTTAGAGTAACGCAACAAAAATGGCAACTAGCTGATAGCTATCTTTAAACACCACATGTAGTGCCACATCCACCAACACTGGCGCAATTTCATCTGGTGACCCAGGGAACTCCCCAGTTCAATGATCCATCACCCGGCAACATGGCATTGAAGGTCACCACATCAGCCGGCAGGCCACAAGCCAGCAGGGCTTCGGCCATCGACCTGCGTTGCAACCCACAGCGGATGCTCCGGCAACCGCAGCTTCAACATGCTTCAATCAAGGAAAAAGTGATATATATATATACATATACATATATACACACATATATATATATATATATACATATATATATATATTTGTATTATATCATATCATATCATATTACAACATCATATAATATATTTATGTTATATTATGATGTATATATATATTATTTATTTATTTATTTATTGATTTATTTATTTATTTGTTTACTTATTTATTTATTTATTTATTTATTTTAATACAGTAACTCCAAAATAGAAACCCAAAAAAACAAAGTGAAAGGTCAAAGTTGTCAGAATGACTTGTGCCAATTCAACATCCACCCAATCCCTACAGGACATCTGTGATTGAAAATATCAGGACGGCACCAGTTGCAGGTCTCACAGGCACTGATGGCTGTGTTGAACATCACCAGATTCCACTGGAAGCCATGCAAAAGGAGGGACTCCAAAAGCAGCAAGGTGGATGTCCATTGGCTGGACTTCCTGGGTAGTGTAGCTCTGAGGGCGCCTTCTGTTCAAATCAACCCATACGCCTGTATTGTGAGTGTGTGCATCCTACCAGTCATGACCCAATTTTTCGGCGCCAGCTATGAAGGGCACCCCCCCTTCCAAGCGGTAGAAGTAATTGGTCATCAGCTAATGTGAAATGGATGCAAGTAAAGTGATGGAAGGATGACTCAACCATGATCTAACACTCAGAGTCCCTACACACGCCCAAGAGCTCTATTCTCTGTGGCAATCGTCCCGCGCAAAGGGACCTCCCATCTTTTGGAGGCACTCATGTTTACATCATGAAGGGCGCAATTCCACTACAAACGATGTTCCCTTTCACGCACGTGTCCATCCTCCCTTGTCTACCTCACTTTGTGCCTGCGGTCCAACCGTTCAGGAGCCTAACAAAGAAACAGTTTCCAACACTCCTGCAATTCCCTCTGAATAAAAAACGCATGGAGAACCCCCAAACTGACTGCAGTATGCCAAGATTTCCTTCGATTTAGCCAGTTTAACTCTTGTCAAACCCACAACTTCCCTGCCCATTTCACCTGAGCCGTGTTGCTCGCACGCAGCCGCCAGGGCGTTGTACGACACCACAGTGGCACTTCTGCCCTTGCGGAGCAAGCTGGTGGAGCAGTGCCAGGGCCTCGGGTCTGTCCAAAGATGGGGTACCAAAGTTGCTAGTTCATGGGAAAAATAGGACAACTATCAAACATGGGGTACCCCATTTGATGCGGGGGGGTAGGCTTTTTAGCGGCATGTCTTATGGAAACGAATAAGTCAGATATCTAGCAAGATCCCGTTTTGAGGATACCCGATCTTGGCTCCCGAAGCCATTGGCAATGATCAATGAAAAGCTTGAACCTTGAGGGTTGCAATCCATTTTCGCCTGGACAGCTCAACAGTCGAAAAGACTTCAACGAAAGGGTTTGATTCTCCCCAGATTCCCAGATCTCCTCAGCATGTTCAGTTCAAGACACCCGGCCGCAATGGCGGAGTTCATGGCAACAGCACTCACTGCCAGGCGCTGGGAAGGGAGCGCGGCCAAGAGGTGAATGGCACCCTGCCACTGGGTGGCCTTGCCTTGGCCCCGTTGCAAGGAAGTACACCCCTTTAAACTAACATAGATTTTACATGATTCTATAGATGAAGAGAACCCACCAGTTGTAGATCAATTTCCTAGGGAAACCATAGGTTTTCCACTTATTTTTTCCCCCTAGGAATTCTATGGAATTCTACCCTGATATCGATATCCCTTTAGCTCTGAGCGGCCACAGCCAGAGATGCCACTGCCGAAGCTGATGATGTCAGCCAGGCCTTCCCGAAGCATCTGCCGCAGGAAGTCCAGGGACTTTCGCCAATCTCCTGATGCAAACCCCCATTGAACATACTGAACCACTGAAATCTGCAAATGAGAGGCTAGGCGGCTAAGCCTATCACTCAGCACCCTCCTTCGGACGCGTGGATGCTGGCATTGTAGGAGACCACATTGGTCTCCAGAGAACGACCTGCACATGTTGGAAAGTGGCATCTATGGGCACTGGGGTGGCTGTGGCACCTCTGTCCTTCTACGAAGTCAACTTTAGAATGAGCTTCTTGGGGCCCCAATCATCCCGTCAAAGGCATTGCATTTCAGCAGACCTCGCATGTGAAGGAGGCGCCCTGCTAGCGTCCAAACTCGGCTCAGCAAGGAATTGAAGGTGATGGTGTCGGCCTTCACAACGGGACCAGGACACCACAAACTCTCTCATGCATCGGAACAGATCGAACTGATGTGACCCAAACAAAATCTATCTATATACATATATACATAGGGAGTACAAATCATCCCCAAATTGCAAGCACCCTTCTGGAAAAACTACTCCACGCTAAAGGATGAATTGATGGACAAATTGCAGGTCTATTAGCCCACATTACACACAAACATGCACACACACACACACCACACACACGTGTTCTTCCATCGAACCTGCTCAATGTGCATTGTGGGGTCGATCTATTCCCCGCCTGCACCATGCTGCGCTGAAAGCTGTCGAACATCACCAAGGTCCCAGGCCAGGGGCCAATTTCAGCGATGCCAGTGTTGCATGTGATCACGTCCACCTGGTGAGAAGCAAAGTCCAAGTACTTCAGCAACCTACATAATGAATCATAATGACCTACAATCTGATGCTGGCGTCATTTTTTAAGGTCAAAGGCAACAGGCAAAAAATCAATCCACCTGTTTCTGATACCTCAAGAGCTTCGAAAATATCATCGTTCAGTCGTTCAGCACTAGTACTTAGTATGGGGTGCTGAGCCCATTCATGCTCCCAGTCGCTTCGCCAATCCAAATTGCCAACAGATTCGCGTAACTTTCTCCGTTCCATGCCAAATGTTCAATCCAATCTTTTGTGGTTATCATCAACCCCAAACTAATCAACCTCATCCAATGTTGGCGAATCCCCAAAGTGTTCAATCACTGTGTTTAAAAAAAAAAAGTTCCTCAAAGATCTATTTAAAAAAATGATTGTACAATCCTTGATCTGGTCCCAACCCCAAAACTTGTTGCTTTGGCCCGTCCCAGATCCCAATGGATCCCACCTGCGATGTGGCCATCATGGCCATACCTCGCCGCCAGGGCCAACTCCGCAGGCAGCTGTTGAGGGTCACCGTGTCACCACGCAGGCGCCAAGCCTCCATGGCGTGGCCATGGATGGTTCACCAGCCAAAAAATGGGGAGATCATGGGATGCATGGGGATTCCACCAACCATGTCAACCAATTTTTTGGAGATTTCACCAAACATCCTATAAGTGGGTTCCACTTAACTAAACCGCCCGATCATATTCAATACCCCGAAGGATCTCAAAACTAATATAGAGCCAATACTGTACTAAACGATGGTTTCTTGGGGTGTGTGCTTAATATTTAGCATTATGTCAGCCAGACCATAGCTTATTCTAACTTTTTTAAAACTTGAAAAAAAAGGCGAAAAAACAAAAAAAAAGTAAATCAGCAAAATCCAAAAAACACAAAAGCAAAATAAAAGGGAAAAAAAGGAAAGACAAAAAGGGTGAAAAAATGGGAAAAAGGACTTGTCCATTTGCATTTTTTTTGCATTTATTTTGCTTTTTCGATTTGCTTTTTTGTGTTTTTGTTTTGCTTTTTTTTGCTTTGTTTTTGTTTGTTTTGCTTTTTTTTTGCTTTTTTCCAGGCAAGAAGCCAAAAAAAAAAGCAAAGAACAGCAAATCGAAAAAGCAAAATAAATGCAAAAAAAATGCAAATGGACAAATCCATTGTTTCCCCCTTTTTGGGGTTCCTTTTTTTCCCAGTTTTTTGCTTCCTGTTTTTTTCAGTTTTGAAGTTTTGCTTTTTGATGTTCCATTTGTTTTCTTTTTTTTGCTTTTTTTTCAAATTTAAAAATCATCAGAAGAAGCTATAGGGGTGAACATAAATTTAGCATTCAACATTTGGCTAATTTGGGGGAAGAGGAAATTATGCTATTCCTCACAGGAAGGAACAATTCAATAGCCAGAAATTGGCCCAAGCAACATGAAGGCGTTGCAGCAGCTCCAAACTTCGAGCCCAACGCTTTTCGGTTCGCAAGGCCAAATTGACGGATCTCAAGGGAACCGGTTGTCCATCCAGGGTGCAGCCCTCCAGCGACTTGATGGTGTCATGCCATTTCACCCCACCCATGGCCAGCTGTGCTCATCGGCACAGCTGCCAGGGGCATCACACTGAATCACCAAAGCTGACACATGGTGTGCCTTGCCACCGGCAACGTGGCAGCGAGAGTCATGGCTCCATCAGTGGCTGGTTTTGGCACAGTTATAATCACAAAGCTTGTGAGCAGCTGGTTCATATCCTGCTGGGCAAGGAGAATGTGCACCCCAACACCCCAAAAGAACCTGTACTGTTCCAGGGGCCACTTGGCTCACTGAAACCTAAAACTACATACCAAAATAAGAAACACACTGATTCAATCAGTCAAGTGCAAGTCCTACTGACAGAAACAAGCCGACAGCTTGTAACTTGCTCAACTGGCTGGGTTTCAGTGTCGAACTGCTGCGAACATTATGCTGAGGCTTGGCCACACCCGGCACGGAAGTCTGTTTTCAATGCAGCAAAGTCGAAGGGCACCCATGAGGGCTCAGGAGCCCCTACCCCAATCTGCCCAATCTTATGAACCACGATGGCACTCTATATTTATACCCGTAGTTTCAGCAATTGGCCCGGAGACACGCAAGCACCAACTGCTTCACAGAACCATCCCCCCAGGCTCCCCCCATGCTCCGCATGTGGAAAAACCTCTCGCAGTCTTCGGATCTCTTTTTTTTCCTCCAACCGAATCGGATCTGCTCATTCGATCAGCTTCTCTGAAGCTGGCAGCGGGTTGGACTCCAGCACGCGTGTGACCTCGCGCTCCAGGAAGAGGTTTTGATCCTCCTCGGTCCTGGCGCGGCGCCAATCCCAATACTGAAGGTTCACCATGCGGTAGCCCTGAGCTTCAAGTAGCCGATGTTTCACATGACGTGCCGTGGGCCAACTCACAATCTCCAAATCAACGGCTAGCCTCAGTCAGGACTTTTAATCTGGACAAGGCTAGCGACTCTGACGTACTTTTGGTAAGACCTTACAGCTGGAAAACACGCCCCAGGTGACACAAGAAATGCATGGATCCAGCTGCCAGTGCTGTCAGGGATCTTTGTCTCTTGATCCAGCATGTCCACCCGATAAGGTCCACAGCTGGAGTTCCTTTGCCTCAGCTGCGAAGTCCAACAGCGGAATTACCCCATGTCGAGGCGTTGAAGACCTTGCCGAGAAAACTGCCACGGTTTCCAAATTCCAGCACCGAAAAGCACTCATCCGACACAATACTCTTAACTATCTAACTATTCGTTCTTTCAAGACTAACCTCTGGGGACCTGACTTGCAGGGGAAGCTGACCTATGTTTAGATGCTTGCGCGATAAAGAACGGTGACTTCCCCCCACGATAGCTATCTGGAGGGCTGATCACAGTCATTCACAGGTTCGTGTGTAGGATATAATTGCTTTCATTCTAGTGGGGATCCGCAGATTTCCATTACAGTATTACCACTCCAGCATTTGCAAAATACCATCTTCCAAAGCAACTCATTCTCTATATCAAATTTTCAGGTGCATCTTTTCAAGTTGATTTCCATCAAACCATTTCTACCGGACCGGGCTGGAAACCACCACCATTGGGGGAGCACCACCGAAGGCCCGGTGGCATTTGCAACTTCCATCGGACGCCATTGCTGGAGCCCCGCAACTGATCGAAGCGCATCATCACCTCATTGTGGAGTCTGGAAGACTCTAGGCGATCCATCTCATAACGATCCTCAGCACCACATAGCACAAGGAGAATTGGGACATCCCCGTCAAAAATATGTCTATGTTAATAAAGCAAGATCCTCATAAATGGGAAATTGTGGCATGCAAATGGGAAAAACACTGTGTTTGGATACCAAACGGTATCCAGAGTCATGATCCAACATGATCCAACATAATCCGACCATCATCAAGCACCTGAGAGGGTTTTGTTCAATGATTCAATGATTTATTCACCAGATCAAAAAGTTGTGAGTTGAAACGGAAAGCGAAAAGATTGGCTTTAAATGAGCCGGAGGCCTGGCCCCTATCGAATCATTCAAACCGAAACAAAAGATTAAGCTAGATCAGGCACTGTAGTCACTATAATGGCTTGAATTACTCACTGGCCTGTCACGAACCTTCTTCTGTCTGGAACTCGTTCGAAGTCAAGCAACGGCATCATCGCAAGCAGCTTTCCAGCTGGAAGCCACCGGGATATTCAGATCCTTGTACTCCAGCTCGAGTGCACAAATCACGTCCTGAGAACTGAGGCGCGCATGAGTTTCTTCAGCAGAAACCCAAAGGGCCAAAGGGGAGAAGAAAGTAACAAGAACATACAAGAACACCAACCTGCGAAGAGCACCAGAAGTCAACTCATGAAAGTTTAAAGGTGATATCAGTACAGTGATATCAAGCATCCTAATACCCTTCCAAGGAAGTTGATCCAAACAGGCGTCGGCATCCATGAAATCCCGAGCAACAAAGTTCAGTCAGCCGCACTATTTGCAAGCAAAGGCGCAAATAATTTCAATAAAGGTGTACGGTTCTGCGGAGGGTTCCTGCATCCAAATTCGGCAACAAAACCCACAGCATCCTGGTCATCTCCAAATCTCAAGCATTCTCGGCACCCTCATGGGTTTGTCCCTCAAAATAGGAACTAGTATGGAAATAGCAGAATACTCCACGTTTGACAGCAAAAGCAACACGGGATGTGATGATGTTCTTAACTTAAACCATGCGCTGGAATAATTGTTGGTTTTTAGGCTTTCCAAAATTTTCAGACCAACCCTGGAGGGATGACAAGCGGTCCTTGTGAAGGTTTCCTTCAGCGCTTCGGAGAAGTCATTTTCAAACTCCCTGACCAAATCCAGAGCGACCAGGGACCAAGCATAGTCAATGAGGGAGCCGCCACTCATCTTGGGAATGCCTCCGATACTGTCCTGTTTCAAGGTGACTGGATGTAGTGGTGAAACATGCTGAAACATAGCTGTTTCTAGACCTGGACGCCATTGCTGGATGCGACGGATACAGTATCAGCCAAGGCAACTGTCAGAAACAGTTTGCTACCAAGCATCGACATATTGAGCGGCAAGGATGCGGGCCGTGTCCAGCTGGTGTCTAGCATTGACCATCGCGAGGGCAAACCTCAAGTTGAGCCCCGATTCTATCATAATATTATATATATATGATTCCCATCGGTTTATCGTCATGCTTCCCATAAAAAGATCTTTGGGCATCCCCACTTTTTTGACAAACTGCATGGCCCTGGCAGTTTCATCACACATCCTGAGACCCTGAAAACGCACAGATTGGCTGGTCGATCATTATTGTTCAGGAAAAACATGTTCCTCCAGTCATAGCTTAGCTAGGGAAAAAGAAATATCCGATAGACCCTAAATTTAACATGAGTGGCTACAAGCAACTCTATTTCTGAGGTGCAATTCTGACCCCCAATATAATTGGACTAACCCTAGCACAAATAGCCCACCAATCCAAACATTCAGCAAAAAAAACACCGCTTTTTGGGACCAGCAGTGACCAGCAGCAGAAACTCTGAGATTTGGGAGCCAACCAGTCGTTCCATTTCCGGCCGCATGGCCTCCACCAAATCATCCACGTTGCCTCGTCCAGGTCTTGAGGAAACCAATTATATAAGTCAGACGTAAGTATTGATGCCTACACTATACATACGTCATATTACTTATGTCATGTATACATTAAAACAAAAACATATCCGTGTTTCGGCCTGTATATGTGTATATATATATAAATATACATACATACATACATACATACATTACATTACATTACATTACATTGCATTGCATTGCATTGCATGGCATGGCATGGCATTGCATTGCATTGCATTGCATACATTACATTACATTACATACATACATACATACATATGTGTGTGTGTGTGTCACACCTATGTATATATTGTTTATATTTGAATATATATTTATATATATAAATATATTTATTTATTTATTTTTATATTTATATATCTATATATCTATATATCTATTTAAATATATATATATACAATTGTTTTTTTAAATATATTTATATCTTTAAATGAATATATATATATATATATGTAATATATATATATATATGTATATATATATATATATGTATTTATATATTTATACATCTATATATTTATATATTTGTACATCTATATTTATATATATATATATATATTAGATTAGTACATATATATATATATATATAACATGTATTTTCTGCAAGCCATGTTGAGCCCAGTCACTCTGGGCCAGGAAGCGTAGCCGCGCCAAGGAGTAGCACATCTTGGCCAACTCCCGGGCACTAAACTGCCGCAGGTTCCTGGGCAAATCGAAACGGGATGAAGGGAAAATGATGGGAAAATGAAGGGAAAATGATGGGAAAATGATGGTTTTTGGATGTTTCTGGTAGTAAAATTTGGATGTTTCGGTTCAGGAAACCCTGAAATTTACTTCCGGACACATCCAAAAACCCATGCTTTGCCGGCTACGAAGACTTCGGTTGATCATCTGATCACTGTGGCATCCCCCAGTGTGCACTCACATGCTGCGACTCTGTCTCTGGCTGTATGAGATGCTCTTCGGGGCCGCCAAGGGCCGATGCCCATCAATCTACACAGACCTGTTTGTCCACATGGCGGTCAGTGTTCACACTCCAGTAGTTCTCGTCGTTATACTCGACGAATGTGGCCCGCCCCAATTTTCCGCTGCAGCAGAGTGATGACAATCGATTTGGAATGTTCCCGGCGACAAGATGAAACAGCGATACCAAGCCCTCTGCACAGCACTAGGCTGGCTAGTACCAGGGCAAGCCACTGCAACTGGAAGTTTCGAATCCAGGGCACCTTAAAACACCGAGGCCAACATGGCCATCATGGCCAACAACCTGCAAAAATATGAGAAATAAAAAAACATGAAATTCTCCAGAAAAATGGTTTGTTCCCAAAAAATGAGCCATGCTGCTACCGTGAGCCATGGCCGTATTTCCTCTTTATGTTCAACTCATCACTTTGATTTCCACTCCGCTGCATGTTGGACCCTGTCATTCCCTTGGTGCCAAAACGTTTTGGTCCAAATGATCAAAACATTTCGGCACCTAGGGAATTCCAGGGTTCAACATGCACCGCAAGGAGGCTCAACAGCATCGTGGAGGGGGCATTGTTCGTTGGACGCCCGGTGCTTTGAGGGTTTGAGCATCACACATGAAGCATCTGGAAAAACACCAACATGGCAATGGAAAAGTCCACTTCAGGATATGAAACATAATCCACAATGTTCGGTCGCGGGGTTGGATTACTACAGGGTAGCAAACCCATGACAGCAAACCCATTAATTACAGTGGGTGAATATGTATGTATACATATCTATCTATCTATCCATCCATCCATCTATCTATCTATCTCCATACTCGTCGCGAAGCGACTCAAATATCCTCATCTTTCCAGCCTCCCAGTGGCTCGCCAAGCATCTCAAAGGCCAGGCCACAGAGCCGCCGGAGCAGAAAGCCCCGTGCCAAGCCCAGGCGCGAAATTACGGCCAGGGCGTCCACCTGAGGTCTGTATGGTCCCGGTGCCATGGCGAATCTAATTTAAAAACTCATTAAAAACTCATTAAAAGTTGGTGGGGGAATGATGGTGTTTGGAGGCATTCTAACTGCAGGTCTGCAAAACACAGTTTTAGCTGGGTGTGGGGTTGCATGGGCTTGCAAGCCCAGAGAATTTTTACCAGCTACATCCCAACCAATGGTTTCCCCTCGGGGTCAGCCATCTCATTGTTTCAGGCCGGCCACTCTTGATTCTTCAATTAATAATTGACCTCGAAATGTTAAACAAACTCATTGCCTGTTAGTCGGGAACCACGGTGGTTTGAGGCACTCTAACTGTGGGTTTGCAAAACTCAGTTTTAGTTGGGTTTGGGGTGGTATAACCTTGACAATTCATACCGGTTTTTCAGCAAGCATATCCCAACCAATTGCTTTCCCTTGGCGCAATTATCCAAAGAAATTCCCATGGCGCGCAGCGCCAGAACAGTACAATGGGTCGCCCGAACTGTTAGAATGCCATGATGGCATGTGTTTTCACACCTTCAAAACACATGGCGGTGAACACACCCTTAAAAATTGTTGTATATGATTCTGTGAGTTTCTCTTTGCGACACATCAGGGTTATGGACATGTTGTTCGTGACGAGCCAGTGCTAGCAAGGGCGTCGATGGCCAGCCATTTCACTGTGCGATGCAGTGCGTGAGTGCGCGGTAACACTTAAATGGATAAACATTGTCCGTCCATTTCTTACTAGAGAATCAGATTTCACATTAGGGAGTTTTGGGGGGGTGTGGCACATTCTAAGTGTACAATGAGTTTCTGAAAAACATGGGAAAATGGTGGTTTTGACTGTTTTTCTCATTCTTGCATCAGGGACTGAGGGGGGCATTCTAACTGTAAATCACAATCCGGTCGAAGTCTCAAAGTTAGAATGTGGCGTTTCATGTATCCATGCATCGTTTTTTTTCCTTCCGCGCGTTCCCAAAACGTCATTCTAACTTTCAGTCCGTCGGTATATATATATCATTATATATCCATATATGTAATCCATGAGCCTGAATGGATGTAAACGTGAACTATTTATACATTGACATACATATTTATTACTAATATTAAATTTAATATGTATACCAAGGAAAGTGAATGATGATGACAATTGACAATATCATATCAGCATCTGAGCATGTCCGAACATATGCTTCCCTAAATCCATTTTTAATCATCATCTTTCCAACTAAAATACCCATAAATAGGGGGTAATTATATATATATATCACATTTTCAGACACACCCATATAACAGGGTGAACCAACCATACACAATCACTGAGTGAACTAAACGTAGCTACCATGGCTGGTAAGCAAAGGACAATCCATGTGCAAGCGGATTGTTAGCCGTCCACCTCGGGGTGGCACTATGTTGATCATCTTCCCACTGATTTTTGGGTTTCCGCTGAAGCGCCAGGGGCATCTCGATAGTCATCGATCAAGTGCCAAAACGCACTTCATAATCTTAATTAGTCTTAATATGTCTTAATATACCCCATCCAAGGCACCAAATCTCGCGTAGTAAATCGATCCACTTCATCTGACATGCGTTCAACCAGCAAATCCACAAGCTGTCGATCAAAGACGCCCCATCGCCGGAAGGCTTCTAGCAGCATAATGCAATGAGCCTGAAGAATGGTGCCGTGGAAACCGGTTTTAGGACATTCATGGGATTTTAGATCGTCAGGGCAAAGAGATGCAAGAGTACAGTGTAACCCCAATCACCCACTTGTGAGTGACCCATTCTACTTGTTAGACTGCAACTTGCAGCTGTGCTTAAAAGACTTGTAACCGTTGACCGGCCGTGTTGGCTCGGTCCAATTTCCAATTCCTCTTCATGTTCAAATTTATTGCGTGTTTTTTCCGCTTGTGTTTGTTCCTTTCTCTCTCTCTCTCTCTCTCTCTCTGTCTTGCATCTGCGAATTTTCCCAGACATTCCCTATAAGTTCCTGAACATTTTGCCCAGCCCCCTCATGTCTACAGTCCAAGCAGCAGGTTCCAAGTCATCCATCAGCTTCAATGCCTCATTCCTGAGCCATGCCATGTGCCACACACCCAAATCGGAAAAGAGGATCAAGCAGGCTGTCCATTGTGAAGTTGAAGATGCCTTGAGGCCTTGAGACTCTGGAAGAGCCACAATGAACCAAGCGTCCGGATGAACTCGACGGTTGGCACGTCCCGGACACCGCGCATGGACAGAGCCATGGCCACATTCGCCAGATTGCGTGGGCTGAAGGTATCCTGCCGAGTCACGGAGTGGATGAGGCACTCCATGCACTTGATTTCCCAAAAAAAAACAACGTGTGGCGAAGATGAACATATGCGCGTGATTTGTATTCACATGTCAGCATCAAATCTTAAGCCAAACTCAGTTTATCCGAACACGAAAATCCCAAATTCATCTTTTTTCTAAAAGACTCCGAAAAAATCTGTCAGTACCAAGTCCGAATTTATTGCCGGCCATGCCTCCCGTTGCCGCGCCACCTCCGCCAAGCGCTGCGCCAAGTCCGCCAGCTCCGGGGTGGAGCTGCGGAACCTCTGCGCCAAGATTAAGACATGCCATGAAATAGATTTAGACACACTATGCAAATAATGACAATTGTTGGAACATGTTAAAAAATAGGAACTTAAGAACTAAATATGGGGATCATGCTTACAATGAATATCAGTTGGTCCAAGACTAAGCCAAAAGGTTTGGTTTGGAGGTTAAAAGTAGGTTGAAGGGAGTGGGGCTGAAAAATGTGACAATTTTTTGAGTCACTGCTCACTGCAAACATAGAGAACGTTGGAAAATGATGAGTAATTTTGACAAATTTGGATAGCAACTTGTTCTCAATAAATTCGGATAGTATTGGGTAGCATGTTTTTTTCTCAATACATTTGGTTGGTAAAACCTTCATGAATCTTTCATGGTTTCCAATACATTTTCCCCAAAAAATCAAGCCCTGGAGTTTCATCCGCCTTGCGGTGGCATCAGAGATCTTGGACAACATCGTGGCATCGCAATCCTCCAAGCGGCTTGCAAGGGTGCCTCAGCCGGGTGCCGGAGCCAAAGGGTCCCCCAGTGTGAAACCTCGGGATGGTAGCTACCACCCATTTCAGGTGAATTTGATGGATGTTAAGCATCTAGGTTTACCTTGTTGTGCATCAAACAGGTCTGTCAAGATACTGATACCTTGGTGAATATTAAAAAATTCTGGTATAGCCCTTCATGCTCATGGAGATTTGACTCAAAACAAAGAGGACCGAAATTGATCAAATGGATACCTCTCAAAAAAGGTACCCAACTGCCAAGGCACTTAGGATAGCATGGAATCCTGAGAGGTCCATCGATCACGGGACACCCACATCTGACCCCGTGAGTTGTTGATTTTTTTGCTTAGTCCTTAGGGCCTTAGGGGTATTGGACTCATAAGTGGGGTGCAAACCCCTTCTCATTCAGCTATTATCAAAGTCTTGAGACAAACATCATGTGGAAATCTGGTAACCCCTGGCTTGGTTGGAGATTCTACATGGCGTAGTATACATCCGGCAAGAATGGTGGTGTGTTGGGACCAGCGCTTGTCCTTGGCATGGAGGGTTTGGCAACTGTTTTCAACGTTTTTTCAAAAAACAGACTGTAGAGCCCGATGGGGATGCAGAACCTGCAGCTTGGGGATCTGGTGCTCCATGGTGTGTCGCGTTGAAGGTCCAGTTTTCAAGCCACAAAAACATGCCACCAAACTAGGAATTCAAAAATCGGCAAAGAATATTTTCATCACTATGTAAATTCATGGGATGTTCCTTCCCTCCCTGATTCAATACTCAGGAGGAGGCAAAAACTAAAAACCCGCGCCACACTTTTTGATCCATCCAGGTTGCGATTGTCTTCCACCACAGCTTTGTAGTGTTCCCCAACGGACAGCCGGCCCAAAGAGCGCAACGAGGCCTCAAACGTCCTCTTCCAGCAGCAGCTGACTGCTCCCGTACACCATGGATGGTGAGTGATGAGTCAAGACGTCGGACATCCCAACAGTTTTGATACTGTGTGTGTGTAAGGTCTGAATAGACGTAAAACTTCGCCGCCGCTTCATTATATTTTATTTATCTTTTTTATTACAGCAGGGGATCACCGGGGTCCCGGGGGTCGGTGATCAACGAAGACACCTCCCCGGGACCCGTGTAAACGTACCTGCTGGGCTTTGGTGGTGCGCCGCATTTAAGTCGCAGCTGGTGGCCACCACAGCCCATATATATATGTATGTATACATGTATACAACTAATCTAATTGCATGTGATGGGATTCAGTTCCCAACGGATCACTCTAATGATCCATTTCTTGTCTACTGTGACTTCGATGGTGGCTTCGACATGGTGCCATGGACCCACTTGAGGGAACCCTTTTTACGATGAATGTTGACAGATTGGACTTCGGAACTCGCACATTTTAATTTAGTAATTCGTCTAAGTAAAGCGAAACAGTCGGCCATTCCGCTCACCACTTTTTTTATGACGTCTCGCCGCTCCTGCCGTCCTTGCGAACCCTGGGACAATTTCCAATCTGCTCAAGTGAAGCTGCACGGAACAGCCACAAACTTTCTTATTCCAACACAGCGACAGAACAACTGCAAGGATCCATGAAAGGTGTCAGGTTCATGCCTTCAGGTGTGGTCTACTTTCTT
>Ga0126342_10005841_pt1 | contig 21649 bp, 14 predicted proteins | sample Cyp1metagenome_FD_92528 | JGI IMG/M metagenome (GOLD analysis project Ga0126342, IMG submission 92528) | Coral microbial communities from Lord Howe Island, Old Settlement Bay, Australia - Cyphastrea 1 metagenome | ecosystem: Host-associated > Invertebrates > Cnidaria > Coral ... | reverse complement strand
GTATTAACGTTCTATCCGCGAAGAACTTTCAAGTACGCTACTCACTTCTCCAACCACGTTCATGGGGTGGGGTGGTGTGGGGTATTAACGCTCTGTCCACGAACAACTTTAAAGTACGTTACTAACTTCTCTAATCACGTTCATGGGGTGGGTTGGCGTATTAACGTTCTATCCGCGAAGAACTTTCAAGTACGCTACTCACTTCTCCAACCACGTTCATGGGGTGGGGTGGTGTGGGGTATTAACATTCTGTCCACGAAGAACTTTAAAGTACGTTACTAACTTCTCTAATCACGTTCATGGGGTGGGGTGGGGTATTAACGTCCTGTCCGCGAAGAACTTCCAAGTACGTTACTAACTTGCAACTACGTTGTTGGCTCTTCTAACATCACTTGCAGCTACGTTGTGATCTGTTTTCTTTTTTTATTGCAACTACGTTGCTGGCTCTTCCAACATCACTTGCAGCTACGTTGTGATCTGTTTTCTTTTTTTATTGCAACTACGTTGTTGGCTCTTCCAACATCACTTGCAACTGGATGGCAACTGCGCTGTTGGCTCTTCTAACACCACTTGCAACTACGTTGTTATCTTCGAATTGCAACTACGTTGTTGGCTCTTCTAACATCACTTGTAACTAGATTGCAACTACGTTGTTGGCTCTTCTAACATCACTTGCAGCTACGTTGTTATTTTCGAATTGCAACTACCTTGTTGGCTCTAACATCACTTGCAACTAGATTGCAACTAGATTGCAACTACGTTGTTGGCTCTTCTAACATCACTTGCAACTAGATTGCAACTACGTTGTTGTCTCTTTGAACATCACATGCAACTACGTTTTTTATCTTTTTCTTCAAATTGCAACTACGTTGTTGGCTCTTCGAACATCACTTGCAACTACGTTGTTATCTTCTTCTTCAAATTGCAACTACGTTGTTGGCTCTTCTAACATCACTTGCAACTAGATTGCAACTACGTTGTTGGCTCCTCGAACATCACTTGCAACTACGTTGTTATCTGTTATCTTTCAAATTGCAACTACGTTGTTGGCTCTTCCAACATCACTTGCAACTAGATTGCAACTACGTTGTTGGCTCTTCGAACATCATTTGCAACTACGTTGTTATCTTCTTCTTCAAATTGCAACTACCTTGTTGGCTCTTCTAACATCACTATACATCACTTGCAACTAGATTGCAACTACGTTGTTGTCTCTTTGAACATCACATGCAACTACGTTGTTATCATCTTCTTCAAATTGCAACTACGTTGTTGGCTCTTCGAACATCACTTGCAACTACGTGTTTATCTTCTTCTTCTCCAAATTGCAACTACGCCGTTGGCAGTGGCGTTATATCAATATGTGCAAAGACATGTTGAAGACTATAGCAAAAGCTGTACAGCAAGCGTCGCTTGGCTGAACTGTCCCAATTTTGACTGGCAGGTGTGGGAAACTGACTCACAGGCACTGGTTGCAGCCTCTTTTTGGACTTGCAAAACAGAAAAAAACTCATTTCCACCGCACGAAATGCTCAAAAAAAAAAAGAGCACCATGGAATTGCCACGAAAAAGAACCAAAAAAAATTGAAGTGCGCCGAAACCTCAGGGGTACCAAAGAGGTTATGCACAAATGTCAACGCCGTCACGCGCGGTTTCCGGTCGGGCGGGTGGTTTATGTCATAGAAAATCCATGAAAATGCCAAACAATAAATGGATGATTTGGCGTTTTTTCTCCATGGATTTGGAAACTTATGATAATCATGTTTTGATTGAAACCTATGGTTTTGGGGATCTACGATTTTAGAAACCCCCCATTTACAGAGAAACATGTTATTGAAAAAAACAATGGGAATTCAACCATAAAAATCTAGAAAACCCGAGAGCAAACAGAAAGGCTCATAGGGTCGGCATGTTGAAGTAAAATATATGGACACATCATTTCTGGGCAGCAAAATTGGATGGATACTCCAAATTAATATGACCACATTGGCTGACCTGGTCATAAATAATGAAAGGACATTAATAGATAGTTCAGCAATTTGCTCTGGGGAAATGTAATTATCCTCTGCCCATATGATATGCTATTGCTTACCCATCAGGAAATAGATATAAATAGTGTAGTGTGAATGGTAAATGTCAGTGGTTTCCATTTCAGTAGTTGTCGCAAATCATCAATAGTACTTACCCGTTTCAACAAGTATTGATTATATCAGTTTTTGAAATGTTCATGCTATGCAACCATTTGTTGTAGTTTTGACTGCAAATACAACATCATACTGCAAAAGGTGACGGCAAACACATCACCTTGATAACTTATGAGTCTATTTGTGTGAAGAAAACACATGTTTTATTGCTTTATTGGGTGATGTTGTTGTGGTTATACCTGGATATCTATAACCATAATTCTAAGGGTTAGATCGTGTTAAAACTAGTGTATCCCAAGTTATGGGGAACTCACCATGGTTATACCCTCTGGTAAACTAACAGTTCGCTATGGAAAATCACCATCTTTAAGTTCAGTAAATCAACCATTTCTATGGCCCCATGTTCAATAGCAAACTGTTCATCCCCAATCCCTACTAAATTCCCCTTCCATAAGTTGGGATACATAACAGTTAGATCATGTTATATCCCAGCTTGTGGGGAACTCACCCTGGTCCCATTTGGTGCCCGACGATCTGGACAGGTTGTACCGCCATCTCTGTGATGCCGGGCCCCCAGAGATCACATCTTACGGGGGACGGCCCCAGTCGTAGGTTTCACTTAAAAAAGATGGCTGAATTCTATTGCATATGATGGATTTATGATGACTATAAACCATTAATCCCCAGATAATCCCCATAATTCTATGGCTTATGATGGGTTTATGGGGATTAATTCATGGTTTATATGGGGATTAATGGCTTATATATCTTGTATTCCGCGGAATTCTATGGTAGATATTAACGAACGAACAAAACATAGAATTTTCACAACTACCATAAATATCACTACCATAGATATTTCATAGTAATCCCACTATGATAGATACAACGAACTAGTTTTCATGGGGATTATAATGGTTTATAAACCAACGTTCACATAACTGGGGGGTGCCCATCCTGTATAAGTATATGTCCTATTTTTGTGATGATGAAAATAGAAATGAATCCCAGCGGTTTTTGAGGATAGGTAATCCTCACGAAGGGATTGCTAGCTCATGGATTTCATGTTTGTTGGTTTGTAAATCTCTATAATCCCATCCATAAATTTGTTCATGCCTATGTCCAGCCTGAAACTCTGTAGGAAGATCCCTAAATCCCAGCGATTTTGGTCCAGGTGGTTGTTGCCATCACTTGATGAGGCCCATTCATCAAGATGCGCTGGGGGCCCCCGGAGTTGGCATCATGGAAGTTTAAGCAGTTTAAGCCATAGAAAATCATAGTCTTAGGTGAAAAAACACCGAAGTGTCACAGTGTAAATAGTGTAAACCAAGTAAAGGATTGTGCTTCAGATTGTTTTAAACATGTTTTTAGCTAAAGAAAACTGAAGTTTCTGTCAGATTTGAAATTGGCAGATAGAATGAGGTGTTCAGGTAAAGCATCTCAATCCACCAAATGAGGTTTCCATAAATGGGGGTACCCGAAGATTGTTGATTTATAATGGAAAAGCCTATAAAAAATGATGATTTAGGGGTACCCCTATTTTAGGACACCTCCCAAATATTCGATTTAGAAGACATCAGTTTTGAAAAAACTTGAATGGAATGGAATGGGAGTTTGAATTTACCACAAATAGAAAGGCGTTGAACAACAAAATAGCAGGGCACGAGTTCAACCCACTAAAACACAGAATTTAGCTCATTAACACAGTGGGAGCATCCTGGTTTGAAATCAGATTCTATGCATAGGTGTCCTTTTCCCCATTGGTTGGTTGGTTAATAGAGGGGTTTGAAGAAACCCCTTTAACAACAAGTAAATGATGATAGACTCTGATAGATGGTATACCAAACTAGCCCCTCTATTTTTACCAAAAGGACATTATTGATTCTACGTGTCACTTAAATGGAATGGACTGCATAATTGTTTGCCTCCCCCAAGGTGATGCTTCTCTCCATGTTCGTTGCTTCAACCACCACACCAACTCATGGTTAAATCGGGGGCTGGTAAGCCATGTCCAGGCACAAACAGATTGGGCTTGAATAGATGATATGTTAGTGGAACTTTAACCAACAAACTATGGTGTTTAAGGGGATTTGATATGATGATGATTGATGATGCAACCATTAAAAAACGGTGACTTAAGCAACAAAAATGGTGTTTCATGGGATTTAAATGGGATGTGATTGGGAATAATATGCTGGGAATCTCACCAACAATACGGGGATATGGATTTATATGGATGAATTACAATGACCTCACGTTGTGACGAGACTGGAATGATGTACGGGGAATCATACTTAAATGGCCACATTTCAGCTCTTATCAGGTCAGTGATTTTTTGATAGTTCAGCAAGATTTATGCCTATTATACATTTATGTATGTTTGAGTTTATGCTCACCAAATGGCCTTTTTGCTGGGGTGAATTTCCTTTTTTGAAACAGTGGATGTTGCTTAAATTATGGCTCTGTTGACCCCATTTCATTTTGGATTTTGTCGGGTTGTCGATTCAGTCATGGCAATGTTCATTGGACACCCGTTTGAGCATGTGTTTTAATTGGCCGAACATAGGTATATTAGCCATAAAGTTGGCCATGTAATTATATGTATATACAATAGGCAAAAACATGATTTTGATATTGGCAGATCATACTATATACATTTCATAAACACAACTAAATGGTCAATTATATGGCTAATGTACCATCCGATTGTAGCATGTCTTACATGTGTGATAACACCTAGGCGACGGAAATGCACTGGCGAGGTTGATCGTTGGGGTCCGGGGTCCCTGGTGTGGGGGCAAAGTCAGGCCCAAATAAAATTCAGTGTGAATAACGCTGTGTGCTTTGATAACATCAAATACATTGTGTATTTATATCTATTTATCATAGATATATTTGATAACATTGAATAATGTTTTTTTTAATAAAATTAAGTACCCAAAGGTACAGTAAACATAGATGCGGAAAACCCACCATGTGGAAAACCCACCATGTGTAGATCATTTTTAGATCTGGCTTTCCAGATCTAAGTTGACCCTAGAGTACTGTCGATTTATCATAGATGTTAGATGTTGATATATCGCGTCAGGTTAACATGTTCCGTAGCAATTTATTGATTAACTATGATTATCTGCTCTGTTGGAATGCCTTATAGATTGATCCCCCAAGATGTCGATGGCTCCATGAACGGAAAAACAACTGCATATAGTCATCACATATTGAGATGATATAGATGATGGGTTGTTGGTGCTTTGAAATATCTATGGTTTTTCAACCATACTTGGGATGATTGGTTGAGATAACATTTTTTTCCATAGGTTAAACGGTGAAAAGATGTTAAAACCATCAACCTGGCAAACGATGTGGGTCTGGGATAGTCCGTGATAGATATGCCAAGACCGCACCATGAATAGCAAAGCTTAATGCTTTTACATACACAACATAAGATTACATTTAATTTTTGATATTGATGAGCATACCCAACATGTCTATTGCCATTGTTTATCCCGTTCATACCCATCTATACACCATCTTTGTTGTATTCGTTCAATGGCCATTTCAGGTACCTAAATTGGAGGTACCTACCATAAGGCCTATATAAGGCCTATGTAAGGGAATATCCCCACAAAATATGGCCAGAAATATGGTACGGTACCTCGATTTTAGGATCCTGGAATTCCCATTGATTCGTGTGTTGCTGATTTGTTGTTTATAGTATTTGGTTGTGTCCAAAAATCGAGTCCCCAACCTTTCAATGGCTCATGAAATGGGGTAAGTTCTGCACAAAGACGAAACTCTGATTGGTTATGGATGTCTATATAGTCATGTATTTTGGTGGTAGTTATATACATATTTGTCCACGTTTGGCAGTTCAATGAGTGTTCAATGTCCCTTTTTCAACTTATATCACTTATATCTCGACTATTTTTTATTTATGTAGGTTATATAGAATTCTGACGTTGGTTGCTTCGCACCCGATTTGTTGTTGTCTATATAAATCCATTTGGTTGTTATAGTTAAACCTTTTTTTCAGGACCCACAACCGCTTATATCGGATACTATATACAAAAACAACCACAGTAATTGGTTGCAATTTCACTTACTGTAAAACGTGTGTAATTATATGGCCATAGTTGTAGGGGATTTCCGTCAACTTGCATGGTTGTACCCTCTGTCAAGGGAACATAGTTTTTGTCTTTGTTTCTTAATCACCATGTTTAAGGACGGTAAATCATTTCTCAGTGGTCCATGGCTTCCATACCCATTCATCAGTGGGAATCTTTATTTTATAATTCCAACAAAAAGACAATTAATTGGGACACTTCTTCGTTATTAAACCAATTTATTGGGATAATTGTTGCAAAATTATGCAGTTATTATAGCTGCAAAGAAACTAACAGTTGTCCCAATAAATGGGTTTAATATGATATAAACCATATATAAACCATTATAAACCATAATTTTCCATATATAAACTACATATATATATATACATACAAATATTGTTTCACCCCAGGATTCACTGAACCCACTGCCTGCAGCCAGGCTACGACGTGATCTCCTTCATGGCGGCCACTTGACGATGGTGCTGTATATATCTTGGGTATACGGTGTAATATGGATAACATAAGTAAATGATATCTATATACACATATATATATATATATAGTATATATATTATATATATATACATACATTCACTTATTTTTTTATGTATGTATGTATGTATGTGTGTGCTATATATATATATATATGTATGTATATACATTACAGTGTACATGGATTATGTGTATGATTACGCATGTATGTTGTTTTATTGTATTTGTTTGATTCATTTACATGCATACAGAAGAGGTTTTGTTTTGGTGAGTTTTTATGGCTTCCCCAGACGTATCATGTATCATTCTTGACAGATTTCCCCGGTATTTTGAAAATACATTTACAGTTGCCTCATGACAATCTGGGTTTTAGCCGACCTCTGTTCCTGACCACGGATGAAAGGCTCTAAAGCACGACTAAACAAATCTCCTAGTTACGACTAGTAATGCCAACCTTTGTTTAGCCTTATTTCGCGAATTCGTTCGCTGCATTTCAAATAGAAGCGAGTCGCGAACTAGAACCACCGAGTACAAACATTGCGGTGTGAACCAATTAGAAGGTGATGGAACTAATTTTTGATGATTTGACATCAGAAAACTACCAAGTCATCATGATGTGAATCAATTTGTACAGTGGATATGATAGCCCCCTGGACTCGACTCTTGTTCAGCCTGGACATGGTGATGAGCCTGCCATCAATTTTCATCATTACCTGACTATTGTTTTCGTTATCAACCATCCATTTTGTTTATTGTAAATGTCCTGTTGTTTTTTTTCCGAGACTGGCAGCCCAAACCACTACGAAACATTGGGTCAAGCCATGTCAAGCCAGCACCAGCAGCCTTAGATTCGACGTGGGCATCTATCGGAAACCACCCAAAAGTTTTGGTTATTTTAGTGAACAAAACAGTAATCATGTGTGTTTTTTTAAGTGCACTACTGTTATTTAATGCATTACAATATAGTTGATCATATTTGGGAATTGTAGTACTATTGCTGCTTGGGAATTGTAGAATCCAAGGCCTGTGCTGACGTTTTGTCTCACCAAATTGCACTTGGATGACCTTGGATGTAACCCACTGGGATATGCTCTAGAAGAAATCCTGCACCAGTTGGTATTTAATGAGTTATCCCGTTGCAAACCGTTATTTATATTGTGTTTCCTAGTTACCAATGGCTGCCAACTTGTGTAGGATTTCTCCCATCCACAGTATGATGATAGAATTCAGTAACCTATGGGTTACTGACAAGCTACTAACCAGGCTGCACCCCTCTTACTGCGGTTGAACCACCAAGGTATTGAGATGCATCCTAGTGAACAGGTGTTTCCCCAGAAATAATCACTCAGGTATCTTGAAGTTACTCGGAGGTTTCTTTAATGTGGGTGATGTCATCAGCCACTTAGTAGCTGGGTGTCGTTAGACATAAAGTCTGGTGGGGATGGTTTTCATGTTGATATCATGGGCATATCATTGATACATCCATCCATTGTGATATAATGATAGAATGGATAATTTATATAATGGGAATAAAACCCAACATAATGCATACCGGGCATACCGGTACTGGAGCACGGCTTGACGGAAAACTTTGCCGAAGTGAAGCTCCACATTTCACCGAGCCATGTTTGATATCTACAGACTATGTCAACTATGTGCCGATATTGATGTCGAATTGCCTTAAAATCACATCTAAACACATTTCCCTATAGTTTTCATGATCAAAATCCCACTATATGCCCATTACATCCCATGAAATCCCCACTGTTGATGGTGAATTTCCAATATATAAATTATATACTATAGTTTCATGTATACATCATTATACATCCCAATATATTGCCATATAACTATCTCCCGATATCTTTGCGATCCCCACGGGGCCCCTAGCGGCTTCCAAGGTGGACAGCCTCTACGGGAGCCTGGAGGACTTGGTGCACTTCGTGCAGAAGGCGCATACGTGCCTTGGCGCGCGGAACGTAAGCTGCTGAACGGTTTTAAAAAGGCGGCCATTGAAGAAAACATGGACATTATATTAACATATGATGGTTAAAAACTATTGATATATGAACGGCCAATAATGATTAATTATTTATTATCATTATATTCGGTATGATATATAATATATATATATATATATTAAGTATAATAATAAATGAGCATTATATACTGATGAACATTTTGGAGAATATACAATATTCATGAACTTGATGTACCAATGATGGTGAATTAACGGCCAACAATGGTTAATTAACGGCCAATAAGTACACTAATGTACTTTAGTGTTAAATAACCTTCACTAGTATCAATGGTACTTAATATAACAAACCTAATAGTAAACATCTATAGTACGATTAACATCTAAGACTTATATATAGATATACATAATGTGTTGAATCCAACAATAAACCTTTAGTTAGATCAATAGCTAACATTAAGTAAGAATACAATAAGACTGCGTCATAGTGTTATATTAGTATCAATAGTAAGACAATGATAGCTTTATTCGTAATATATTTCACTGATAAAATTTCATGGATGATACCAGTAACATGATTCAAATGTGATGCGAATGTGTATAATATATATATATATATGTATCTCAAAGTTGAATCATTGAGGTATAATATATCCTGACAATATGTTGCGGTATGTACACTTCACACATTTTGGTGTTATATGTGTATGTACATGTAGGTAGTACATACGTGTGTTCAGGATAAATCCTGGTGAATATATATATATATACATATGTTTATATATAGACATAATGATTTAAGACCATTTAAGAACATATAAGCTGGTAAGTGTTTCGAGCTGTTTATTCCATCATTGTTGGCTTCATTTTATAATTCTTCAATATGAAACATGCATTTCCAATGCGTCCAACCTGTTTTCATCATCTTTGGTTTTATGTCTCGGTTCTTCACTAATCCCGTAGGGAATTTACACTTATTACTTTTTTGGGACCGTAGAATGGGGCTGTTGAACGGGGGATAGGATGATGTTTGGATTTGATTGTCGCCAATGACTTCAACCGTTGGAACACGAATTCTTCGCCTCGTGTTCGCGGAGTGTGGGTCCTTTTTTTTCCGAAGAGGAGGCATTTATTGTAGCAAAGACATGAAAAAGAGTACCCCATTGATAGCATCACATTTTTAGTCTGTATATAGAACATATATATATACTTTAATACATATGTATGATAATATGTATTTATATATATATATATACATGTATACATGAGACCTATATAATGATATATTTACTATGATGTTGTGATTGCGTGTGTATTCAGATGTGCAATGTCTGTGCTAAGGCTGGGAATGGCTGTCTTCATCGATTTCGTTTGCAATCACATGATGTGGGGTGCGGGCACCTGCCGTTTTGTTCGTTTCACGGGGGATGTTACATAGCTGAAATTATATGAATATAGAATATATAGATAATATATATATATATATATAATATATATTGACATATATTTATTTATATTTATATACCTATGTACTATGTTCCTCTAGTTTATCTAAATGTAAATGAATATAGACTTTACATATACCTATATATATATGCATCTAATACATTATTTATATATATACAGAGATTGGTGGAATAATGAAATTCAGGCATGAAAAACACATGCACTGGAGACATTGCAGGTTTAAAATTCCAACAACCAGAAAGTAGACCCTGCGATGTGCATCCCAACTATCAGCTGGCTAAGAACCCATAGATAACTGGGTCTATATGTTCTATGTATAACTGGGCTAAGACACAAAACAGTCTGCATTGTTTTCCGCATGCCAATTGGGATGCATATTCAAGAAAAACTGTATCTAGCTTGTTGTTGTCCAGAATGTTTTGCTTCGAATTCTGCACGAGGGGCCACATTCCTGCAAAACGCCGGTCTTTGATGGTAAAACAACACATATTTCTGTCGGTTCAAAGTCTTTGTATTCATAAAATCGTTATTTTTTGCCGGAGGAATCAAGATATCGATCGATGTGTGTTGCTTCAAAAAAAACAACCCCCTCCGTCACACCGAGGAGCGCCGCACTTGTACGGACCCCAAATGTTCTTGACAGAGGTGCCGCAGGGGGCGATCCAGCGGTTGACTCCCCATTTTGGTATGGTAAACTACTACCCTCTGGTAATTTGTCACATAGCTATTGAACCCATTGAAAAATGGTGGTTGTCCATAGTTATGTATGTTTACCAGGGGGTAACAATTTTGATGGTAAACTATGACTGGTTGGTGGTTTGGAACATGGCATTTATTTTCCATAATATATTGGGAATAATGATCCCAACTGACTTTTATATTTTTCAGAGGGGTTGAAACCACCAACCAGTAGACTATGAACAATGTTGATTGTCCATGGTAAACTGTTAAATAGCGAACTGGAAAATCATAAAATCACAATGTTTAAGAGGTATATAAATAAACTGTAAATGGGCCATGTTCAAGTTCGCAAACTGTTAGTCATTACCAGGAGGGGCACCGCCCTTGGGACTGTTCACCTGGTCTTGGCGAACCACCAAGTGCAATTTGTCATTGATCCTCATGGTATCTCATGGTTGTGATGTCTTATCTCTGAAATCCCTCACTTTGGTGAGCCAATCTTGTTGCACAATTGCCCCAGTGTTTGTTTTTTTTGTCCGATGTTTGGCACAAAGAGGCTTCGTTCGCCAAACCAAACCAAATAGGAAGTGTTTGGGTTGAAAGCCCAGTGACTCTTTAACCATCATCCAATGCTTCAATTGACTTGTCCTATTCTCCAAAGCTCCATGTTTTGTTTGTCAATTCCACGGGTAGTGGAGTCTGGTGAATTCCGCTCAGTTTCTGGCCAAATCATCCTTAAATCCCATCTATTTCGTTAGAATCCACATGTTCCACATGTTTGTTGACTAGATCCGCATTCTTGTTGCTGAAATGTCTATATTTTTCTCCCCAAAAATGTCCAAAAATGACGTTGACCTATCTGACCCGTCAGGAGACTGTGTGGGGGCCACGGCCCGACTTTTCAAAGCCTCAGGTGAAGATGGGATCTGGGTGGGACCTCACAGCAACCTCACAGCAATGTTTTCCTCGTGAATGATCCCCAAAAAGCTGAAAACATTAAAAATCAACAAAAATGTCCACCAAAAAAATCATGATCTTCGCATATTGTTGGTGTTGCTGAAAATAGCTATTCAATATCATGAGTGTGTTCCTTTTTGAACACGTCGATGATCAGCTCCACATGGTTGTCCTATTCCCAAAGGCTTCTCACAAGAAAAACCTTCCCCAGCTGTTGTTCCAGGCAATGGAGTAGAATTCTTAGCATAGTTTGAAATGGATCCAATTGGAAGAATATAATAGTAAGATTGACGCTAAAAAAATGAAGTTGTCCCATGTTATGCCACGTATGTTTTGAGCACCTAATCCCATTGTAGCCCCATATTATCACCGTAATCTTGCCATGAAATATCCCCAGATATCACCATTGCCTTCCCTCATTTATAAATTAATACCCCATCAAGAAAACGTCTGGCTGGTTCATTGGTAGCAAATCCATCATTTGTTTGAATTCTCTTGTGCCATTGTATATCCTCATTGAATCCCTATTACATCTCATGTTTAAAATCGCTATAGATGCCGAAATGCCTATTCCCAGGAGTCGGAGGCTAAAAATCGATGATGAGCAATGCCCATCTCCAACTTTTGGGCATCTTGTTTGGTGTGTTATGTGAAAATATACCATCACTGGTTGGTGGTTTGGAACATGTTTTTTTATTTTTCCATATGTTGTGAAATATAATCCCATTTGACTAATATTTTTCAAAGGGGTTGAAACCACCAACCAGATCATTGTATATCATATATCTCAGTAATGTGGATACACCAAAGGATTATACTAAAAATATACCATCATATACCACAATGTACCAACTTTTAGATAATTATCCTTTGTGTCAGTATATGTCTCAGTATCATTGTTTATAACATGTTATAATTATATCCCACAATGTCTTATCTTCTCACCAGAATCACATTAATATGTTCCCCCAAACATTGAACTCAACAAGAACCACGGTAAAAAGTAGGGGATGCAACCGCATATTTGGGACCATACAATGGAAGTGGTTCTCATATGTGGGAAGGGATTCTGTTCAATATTCATTACAGTAACTATATTTGGCATAAGTATGCATAAGTTATATCAGTTGTATTCCCAGTCATATGGATTATATCCCTATAGAGAAAGATATATATATATATATGTCCAAAAAATACATTACATCCCATTCCGATGTTTATCCTTGTTTATTCCATTAAAATCCATTGTATATTCCCATGATAGTCCTGCTATTATAATTACATTCCCAGTAAAACATCATAGTTCACTAGCATCATGCAAATAGTTGTTGTTTCATGCTACTATAGATCATGAATGAGGGCTCCCTGCTGCAGCCCTGCTTGTCTTGTCTTAGCCTTTGAACATGTCAATCCCTTTGGGGATTTTACAAGTCGTGGCAGAAAGGCCCCGAGCCGGGAGGCTCCTGCAGCCTCAATCAGTGTCAGTGTGGACATGGCGATCGCAACAGGTCAATGCAACCGCTTCCGGAGCTTCCGGGGCTGCAGACGAAACATTGAGATGGAACATGTGCGAAGCAGGGATAGCGAAAGAGGCACCTGGGCCTTAAAATAGAGAAATTCATGGAACATCATCTGATTGATGGTTTGGAACAGTTTTTATTTTCCATATATTGGGAATAATCATCCCAACTGACTAATATGTTTCAGAGGGGTTGAAACCACCAACCAGTAATAATACATGGTTAATGATTATCTATAAACAATCTATATATGATCAACCTTTATGATAGATCGAATGTTGGAATGGATGATGCAATGGGATGTACACGCTTTATTCCCAGTATATATACCCATTGTATTTCCATTATATTCCTATTATTATCCCACATGGTTGTTTCCAATTCATATGGATTAGATACCCATTAACTAATATTAATTTTATACGTGTATTATATTGTCTCACAACTATCTATTAGATTATCTATGTATTCCCATCATATACCCACTACATTCCCATTATATTCTCATTATGTACCCATCATGTACCCAGTATACCCATTGAGTATGTACCTTCGATTCCTATTATTATCCCACATTGTTGTTTCCAATTAATATATATATATACAATATATATATATATACGTTCTCACAACGACATTCCCATAAGATCCCATTATATTCCCACTGTAATCCCGTTATATATATACATATAATAATCCCAATTTTATAATATATATATATTATCCCAATTATACCCATGGTTCTTTCGATTGCAGGTCCAACGTTACATCTTGGCCGCCGCTGAGCTGTTGTTGCAGCGCCCCTTGTTAGCCATGGAGATCATGATGGAAACGGGCGCTGAGTCGGTGATGCTTGATTTTTCCAATGGCAAACCCATCATGGTTTAATAGTGGTTTAATAGTGGTTTAATAGTGGTTTAATAGTGGTTAATGGTTATTAGTGGTTATTAGTGGTTATTAGTGGTTACCCTTTGGTAAACGTTTACAAAAAACGATGGAAAATCACCATTTTTTATGGGTAAATCAACTATAAATAGGCAAATTTCAATAGGGTTGATAGTGATTATTAGTGGTTACTAGTGGCTAATAATCCAAATAATAATTGGATATGATCTAATGTTGGTAAAGCAACATCATGTTTACCACCCATGACTGGGAATGGTAAACATACCACCTACTGTATTTAAAAAAAAATGTGATTTGGGGACTGCGTATTATTGTTTTAAGCACATCATAGGGAATAACTTGTAATTTTGGAACGTGTTCTTTTTGTTGGGTGTCCTCACAAGATCTCTCAAATCCAGAAAGGGGGAGGGTAAAACCAACCACAATGAGAAAAAAGAGTGTATGATATATGGTTACATGGTGGGATGTATATAGTGCGGTATAAAATCAACATCAAAAAAATGGGTTTGTTTCAATGCCATGGGGGATAGCCCAGTATTACAGATTTGGGTCCTTGCTGGGATGGTCGGGCTCCAAAATTTGAGACATCCTCGATGGACACAGCTGGTTTGTTCATGCTGGTTTCACCAGCAAAAATGGTAAAAGGTGTTTTTCAATGATGGTTACATTCCAAAATGGACACTTCCTTGACAGGAAAGAGTGTTTCCGATTCTTGAGAACTCCATAACTTTTCGTCAAGATGCATTCAAATTTGCAAACTCTTAATTTCCTGATCATTGGATTTTCGTGTGTCAACAATTCATGTCATGTTCAGTACGAGTACGAGTACAGGATATCAGTCAGAATGGTTGCTGGAAGCTGAATCCCCCAAACTTCCCAACAGCGTCTATCCCAGCTCGGGATAGATTAGGCATGGATATTGTCAACAATGGTTTGGAACATCCTGTCCTATATAGCTATAGTGTAATTTCGATTTACAGTTATCAACCCAAAAGTTAGGGATTGAGCGACAGTGTGCCCTACAAAAACGTTCCAGTTCAGTCTTGGTAGTTTCAAATACTATGGGATATTTCACTTCTGAATCCCTACTTCCCATGATTTACCACACTTGACTGATATTTTGACGATGTGTCCCATCCCCATGTGAGGTGATTTTTCGCCAACATGGATGACCAAGATGTTTTTCCTGTACCCACCATGGAACCAAATTTGGAACGCCTTGAACAAATCTTTGGGTCGGATGAAGTTCGCTACTCAGGTTTGAGGTTCCATCTGAATTTTGGGGAACATCGGAAACCAAGGAGACTTCACCCTCGGAACTGGAAATGTCATCTGCAAAATTGTTGATGTTGTCCCAGGTTTTCAAACAACGCAAGAGTGTTTTCATCCTACAAGACTGAGAACCCTTGAAGAAAAAGCTTGGAAGATGAACAATGAACAGAAAAGGAATGGAAACTATTTTTCAGACTATCTAATCAAAATCAATTTCTGAGTTGAAGATACCAGTTTTTATCCAGTTTTTCATTGATGATTTCTGAAAAAATGACCAGTTTGGTTCGATCCCTTGGGAAACGGCCCCCGTTCACCGTCCGCAGCACTAAGGCATTGGCGTGGACGGTCTTCGCGTGGACTCCACGAAATCCATCCGGAAGTATCCCTCGGGCCGCGGAGCCCGGTGAGTGCTGCTTAGTGAAGATAGGAAAACAATGGAAAACATCCATGCACAAAATCATGGTGTATGTATATATATATATATCTGTATGTATATATATATATATTTATATATATACTTTATTTATAATACATATATTAAACTATATATATATACATATGTGCATGTTGAGTTGTTTTTTTCAGTGGCATGAGAATATTCATGAATATATTGCTGAGCTTGATTGTATTTCCAGGTTTTAGACATGCCCAACATGGCTAACGTTCACTGTTCACATCCCCACCATTCCCACATCTGTTGGATGCATTCTACGCGTTTGTGACACCTTATTTTACTGTCAGATGAATCCAGATCCCATTTCCACACAATACAATGAAAATTCTAAAGATGAAACCAAGTGTAGCCAGTATCTCAGAAAAATCATTGAGCCCAAGCCTTCTGTCTTTGGGAGTCCATGTCGGCCAGGTGATTTCACCCTTACCTTTTTTGTGGAGGTACCGGTATCATATGTCAGGTCTATGTGGCTGACCTAAGGGCATGGCATACCCCCATGAAATGTCTAGCCTTCTGTGACCATATGTGTGAGTCGTTGGTCGTTGGCCCAATGATTGGCTACTGAAGACATAGTAAAGGACTATAAAGGACTAACCAACTCTGCGGTAGCCCTTGCGTTAGAAGGGGAACTCTGCGGTCCCTTTGCGGTCCCTTTGTGGGCTGAAAAACTCCTGAAAAACTGGGAATCCCATGGCGATGGCGATGGGATCAGCAGCGCCCAAGATTTCGCATTGTTGGTGATCTATAGATATATATATATATATATAGATAGATAGATAGATAGATAGATAATATTATATCATATTACATATATAACTATGTACATATATATATATATGCATAATTATATATATAGGCACCATTCTATACCCACTATATTCCTATGGCAATTCCCATGATAGATTCATATAGATTCCATTGATCTCTCCCTGGCGAAATACCACACGAAAAACGGACCACGGCACAACCGAACCGACACCCTGAGGTGACCAAGACAGCTTTGGAGCGTCTTTGCTGTCCGAGTTGGTGGCGCTCTGCAGGTGCTACGCGCATGCGCATGGTGGGCGTGGGTCTGGGCAATTGATCTGGTGAGTTATAGGACTTACCCTCCGGTAATCTAACAGTTTGCGAACTGGAAGTTATGGAACATGTTCTGGATGGTTTAATGATTTACCTTTTGGGGAAACTTGCGATTTTCCACAGCTATATCAAATTACCAGACGGTAGGATCTTAAATTTATCCATGTTCAGGAGTTGATATGGTGATAGGCCAAAACTCTGGTACTGTACCCTAGGTACACTAAAATGCCTGGTTATGCCTGGTTATGCCTGGTTATGCCTGGTTGATGGGGACGGTTATATACCCCCATGGTAAACACATGGAAGACAAATAGGTGTTGACCCATCCCTCCTACCCTTGACCCACAAACATCGGAGTCAGCGAAACTGTGTCACCTCACGTCGCGACGCGCGACGTCTGCTGTTTGGTTGGTCACTTATCAATATAGTTTGGCCACACAGATATATAGTGAGTATCACTGTGTCACTGTGTATCCTTATGTATCCATTATACTGTGTATAATTTATTTATATATATATACATGTAAGCCTTCTACCTAGATGTCTTGTCAGTATTAAAGCCCATACATTTCGACAGTTTTCACCAGTCGTTTAAGCAATTCTTCACCACTGGATTGAATTCTGTATGTATGTTTGTTGATTCAAACTACTAAATTTTCCAGCCTCTGATAGATTTACCCATGCCCAGTACTCGCATATCCCATGGTATAGTTCCCTACATTTGGGCCGTGTTAGGAGTGAGTTGATACAAGTGTGGAATTATATATCTTTTCACCAGTGGACATGGGACGAATCAAATTGGAATTTCAGCAGCAAAATGCCCATACGACAACATAAACATGCGGTTTTCAGCAACTTGGATTGAGGATAAAGAGGCGAAAGCACACACACAACATATATTCAAAAACACATGAAAACGATCTCAACGCTATGATGGGAGAATCTTCACGATGCGTGTGTGATGAACTGCGATTGATGGACTTCTACACTTCCTGCTTGGTTTGGGGATCAAAACTGAAGGCCAATAACAAATGTGGCTTTGGTACCTGGGAAAAAAAACACTCCACATTTCATGGTTCATCATCTTCCCATATTTTCCACTATTTCCAACGTGTTCCCCACTAAAGTCAGGTTATGGCCTTAACTTGAGGTATCATAGGTACCTCCCATCTTCATACCCCGCTCTGGCACAGGCAGCAGGGGAAGTTGGTGCCAACCTCGGTGGCTCTTGGTGCCGTTGAGGGTATCACCATGCTGAATTTGAACCCCTATAAGTTGTTTATTATTGTTTCGGCCCCTAGAACTATGGTTGTATATCCACTTGGTTCACTGAACCGCACTTCCAAGCAGGGGTTACAAATCCCAGAGACCTACAATGAGATTGGGGTAACAGTTGTTGGGGGGGAGAGCTCAGAATACTTGGAACTGGTTGGTTTACGAATCATAGTTTACGAGTCATGGTTTACCCCAGCAGAAGTCAACCTATCCGCCATAAGGCCATTGCCGAGGACCTTGAAGATGGCGATGGACTGTTGCAGTGCCTTGAAATGCGATATATGGCGAAGAGGGTGGGATTTTGAGCGAAGAGTTGTGGATTTTACCACTGAAAATTTGTGAATTTCAAATTGTGGGCTTTCTACTATATACTAAATTCACAAAAAAATGCGCCAAGTTGGGAAATTACTATGGTGAGTAATCCAGAGCAACTACTTCGCAGTTGCGTCTTACTTGCCCAATGTACTCCAGCAATGATGGAAGAGAAGTGCATCTAAGCAGAGACCTACTCACACATCGCCATGAGCCAGGTCTTTCACTGGTCACCGGTTGTGGAGTATACAGATTCATCAGAAAATCAAAGAACAAACCGCAACATCTAGTCATCTAGTCTGGAAAATCACCTTAACTGCTGTACCCTGAATCACCGATTATTCCAGCTGGTGATTCGGCACGCCTCAAAAAAATCGTTGCCACTTAGCGATGATAGAACATGATTTGACCAGCAAGAAATTCACTCCATTAAAAAAACACATGACAATGTGGATTGAACCCTTACAAAAATTGTGATTTACACCCCAAAGAAGTGGGAATCTAAAGGGCAATAGTGGGGATGGGACCAGCAAACATGCATTTTTTAAGCAGCGAGAATTGGGAGTAACCAGTTTCCCTCAATGATGAGTATGATTTGAAACAATGCCCTAATCAGCAATTGGAAAGCATGTAAAGCAACTAGCATCAATTACGATGCATGTTTTTTCCATAGCTATATTAAGTTACCAGGAATGTTATCAAACGGAACTTCGGGCGCTGGTTCAAGACATGTATTGAAACATAGTGAGTGCAGCGCTGAGAGGTGAAGATGACATGGTTTAACCATAATATAACTCTGAAATTGGTACATCACTACTATGATTGCGATATAATATCATTAACCATGATGAACTACTACATTTTTCATTCCCATTCCACTCAGCATCACCGCTATTGTGACTTCTGATATAACAAAGCAGGTTGGTAAGTGGAAATGCAGCCCCGGCCGTAGAGCGTGGAGCCTCTCTCCGTGACTTGTGACACTGAAGGTGGGGTGGAATTGGTTTCCATCTGCAATGGGACATGGCCCTTTTCTGCTGGACCGGTGCTGGGGTGGATGATTTTGTGTCGAGCGAACAGGCTGGAATAGGGCACCAAAACACTGAGTTGTTTTACGGGGTGTAACCAACAATAATGGTGGCAAGAACTCGCAAAAACGATGATATAACTGAAGGATTGCAATACCAAAAGCGGCCTAACATCTGTTGAACTTGGAGGCAGGCATTCTCAGTTGGGAAACCTTCAAGCATGATCTTCAGGCGCGTTGGCTGATCAATGGCCCGTGCTCAGGCTTCATCCACAGTCCCTGGAAACTTGGTACCCCAGGATAGAACATCCATATACCAAGCTCAATTCTTAGATATGAGTGTGCCGAAAAATGGCTATGACAACAATGATGATCAAGCAGATTTAAGCAGTGGAATTCGTTGTACCCTATGTAATTTACACAAACTAAACCAAAATCATATTCCCCGCCAATGCTCGCAGGATCTATGATGCCCTGGTGAGTCCCTTAGATGAGTTCGGCAAGCCCAGTATGGAGCCGGGATGAAAAGATGGTTGATAATCATGCTACACTGACACGTGTTTATGAGAATCAATTGAACCAGTTATTAATAATAATCAATGGTTGATTCTAGCTAATAATTGTTTGTAAGTAACGTAGGAATGCAACATTGCTACAGTACTATTAGTTCCTATGGATTTTTGATATTCACATTCCTTAGAAATTTGCCACAAGTGTATACGGCTTTTTTCACCTTGAATGGTTTGTATTGCCACCGTAGAAAAAGCTATGGCCGAGGTGAACAATCGTTGCAACTCATCCGCTGCGGCCGAGGTTCCGCAAGGTGCACATGGTGGTGAAGGGTCTGGTCGGTTTGGCGCCGGGGCGTCGGGGGAGCCTGGGAGAAAATGCTGTCGAGTTTTTTTTTTTTGGGTGACGTGAGGACGCATGGAAAAGGAGTTGAAAAGGAAGGTCAAATTGGATTTTGATACCAAAAAAAGGATTTGTCATATACATATATATATATATATATGTATATATTATGAACTTATTCTTATGTTTGATTGTTTTGACGATACAAAATGGAGTTGAGAGTTAGAACCAATTGGTGAATAGATGCTGCTTTTGGGTTGATGATCAGTCATTGCGATGGTTCTGGTGATTTGACATGAAACATAGTTGTTTCACGTTGTTTCAAAGGCATCAAATTTTAGACATTCTAGGTTGAAACTCATGTGCTTTCTTATGTTTAGTTTATTGACATATTTGCACTGTTTGCTATTTGAGTTTTTTGACAATCTCGCAATTTAGTCTTGCCTGTCGGTTCCACCATCAGCGTTTTGTCTATCCGTCCTTCCTCTCTGTTGCATGTTTGATCATCCAGGCTGTGAAAGCTTCCCTTTTTGGCAACGGGCATGAATCCAACAAACAAAGAATGTGAGGCAGCCACTTTTACTGGAAAACAACATTCAGATGGATTCTTGCATGCGTTTGCACCGTTCATTTAACCTTTTGGCACCTTTCAAAAATGCAAGCCACATAACATTCAGAATGGTATTCCTGTGTGTGGTATATATATATATACCGATTACACATATCAACACATGGAGAGAGAGAGATTATAGTTCTATATAAATGTATTGACAGGACATTTACACAGACCTGATATTCAGTTGAAGTCCCTAAAGCTACACCCAGTCGACCACCCAAGGTGGTCATGCTTTGCGCGGCAGGGTGGTGTGGAGACTGAGCGGGGGTCTGGGGATGATGATAGCCCATAGTAGGGAAATCTATCAACCAATTAGTATATATAGTGAGATGGGATAGGGGTGCTTTTTATGGCTTATATGTTTTTTCCCTACAATCCCATACAAATATATATGTATACATATATGTATGTGCCTGTTTTTTTTGGATTGTATATACATAGTTCTTCGCTTATTTGTTGGGCCCAAACAAGTGTCAATCTTTTTTTTTGGGGAAGCCGTTCGTGTTTTCC